>Ga0180436_10000965_pt1 | contig 28701 bp, 28 predicted proteins | sample SS_ome_2_FD_132434 | JGI IMG/M metagenome (GOLD analysis project Ga0180436, IMG submission 132434) | Hypersaline lake sediment archaeal communities from the Salton Sea, California, USA - SS_3_S_2 metaG | ecosystem: Environmental > Aquatic > Non-marine Saline and Alkaline > Hypersaline >... | reverse complement strand
GTGTCCTCGACCAGCACGCGCCCGTTACCGGTGGTAATGACGACTTCCCCTTCCTGCGTGTACCGCATCGCGTTCCCGATAAGGTTGCCGACAGTAACCGCCACGACGGCCTCCGGCGCTATGACGCTGACCCGGTCTTGCGACTCCACGCGAATGACCAGGTCCTTGTTTCCGATCAGCGGTTCGTAGAGGTGCACGACGTCGCCGACGATACGTCCCACGTTCTGGGCCCGGATTTCGCTGTCGATACCCTGTTCGGCGCGCACGAGGTGCAGCAGGGCGGTGGTAATATCCGCCGACTGGCGCGCTGCGCGCGCGATTCGCAACAGCCGGGTACGGACTTTCTCATCCAGGTCCGGCTGGGCGAGCAGCAGCTCGGTGGCGCCGGTGATCACCGTCAGGGGCGAGCGCAGTTCATGGCTTACATCGGCGTTGAACTCCCGGTCGCGATCCACGAGATGCTGCAGGCGCTCCGCGTAGCTGTCGAGCGCGCTTGCAAGCTGGCCGACCTCGTCGTCGGCAAAACTTCCGGACAGGCGCTCCGGCTTGCCCTCCTCGCTCAGGGTGTCGAGGCGCGCCGCCAGGTCCGTGACCGGCTTCATCACGCGGGTCGAGGCGGAAACGCCCAGCATGAAGGAAAAGATGGAAAACAGGACGACAACACCGATCAGGGAAAAAACCAGCAGGTGCTTGATGCGCTGGTTATCGCTGACATCGTAAATCAGGAACGCCCAGAGATCGTCTTCTTTGCGAATGGCGACTTTGTGAACCTGGCCTGAAATACGGACATCGTGCACACCCGGCGGCAATTCCCGCACCTCGGCGCTGACGGTATGGTTGGGATCGCCGGGTCGGGTGATATACCCCTGGATGCGGGTATAGAACGGTTCGACCACGGTTGGATCGAGCCGAAGCTTGTCGACGTAATCGTCCAACTCCTGTGCGATCGTGTCGCCGATCAGCTTGTCTTCGACCAGGTCCAGCAGGACCAGCGTGCTAACGGCGAACAGGACGCTCAGCAAGGTGCCGAGCAGCAGGAAAGACAGGACGATACGGCTTCTTAATCTACGACGATACTTCATCCGGTTCGACCAGCCGATAACCGATCCCGTGCCGCGTCTGGATCATGTTGCTTCCGAAAGGCTTGTCGATCGCGCTTCTGAGGGAGTGGATATGCACGCGCAGGCTGTCGCTGTCCGGCATCTCCTCACCCCAGACTTCCATTTCCAGCTCCGCACGAGAGACGACGTTCGGCGACGCTTCCATCAGGCTGCGCAGCAGCTTGAGCCCGATGGGGTTGAGATAGATTTCCTCGCCTCCGCGCGTGACGTTGAGCGTATCCAGGTTGTAGGTCAGGTCACCGACCCTGAGTTCGCGCGGGCTGCGGCGGCGGCCCCGGCCGGAGAGCACTTTCAGCCGGGCAGCAGCTTCCTGCAGCTCAAACGGCTTGACAAGGTAATCGTCCGCGCCGGTATCGAACCCTGCAAGCTTGTCCTGCAGCCGGTCACGGGCCGTCAGCATCAGGACAGGCGTATCTTTCCCGGCTTCATCCCTGAGCTTGCGGCAGACCTCGAGACCGTCCATGCCCGGCAGGGCCAGGTCGAGGACAATCGCGTCGAAATCGTTGACGACGGCAAGATGCAGTCCCGTGATGCCGTCGCCGGCAAAATCCACGGTGTGACCGCTGTCTTCGAGGTAATCGCCGAGGTTCGCGGCGATATCGGGGTTATCTTCAATGATCAGGATGCGCATCGCTCAGTACTCGTCGCCCAGGACCTCCACGTCTTCGAGCCCCTTGGTCAGCGAATCGATATCACCACCCTCGTCGAGCTTGATCATGAGGCGTACTTCGTTGGCCGAATCCGCGTGGCGCAGGGCATCGTCGTAGGAAATCTGGCCGGCCTTGTACATGTTGAACATGCATTGATCGAAGGTGATCATGCCGTGGTGTCCCGAATCGCGCATCACGAGCTTGAGTTGGTCGATTTCACCCTTGCGGATCAGGTCCTTCACGAGCGGTGTTGCCATCAGCACTTCGAACGCAGCCCAGCGCCGTGAACCATCGAGCGAAGGAATCAATTGCTGGGCAATCGTGGCCTTCAGGTTGAATGACAGGTCCAGCAGAATCTGCTCCTGCTGTTCGTCCGGGAAAAAGTGCAGGATGCGGTCCATGGCCTGGTTGGCGTTGTTTGCGTGCAGCGTGGCCAGGACAAGGTGACCCGTCTCGGAGAACGTAATCGCATGCTCCATGGTTTCCCGCGTGCGAATCTCACCGATGAGTATCACGTCAGGCGCCTGGCGCAGGGTGTTTCTGAGGGCCACCTCGAACGACTCGGTATCGATGCCGACTTCGCGCTGGGTAACCAGGCTCTTGCCGTGCACGTGCACGTATTCGATCGGGTCCTCGATCGTAATGATATGCCCGGTCATGCGCTGGTTGCGGTAACCGACCATGGCGGCCATGGAGGTGGATTTACCGGTACCGGTGGCGCCGACGAACAGGATGATGCCGCGTTTCTCGAGCGACAGTTCCTGCATCACGTTGGGGCAGCCGAGTTCCTCGAAAGTCGGGATACGGGTCTCGATGCGGCGGGCCACCAGCCCGGTCATTCCCTGCTGCACGAAGGCGCTGATCCTGAAACGCACTTCGGGGCCCAGAGAATAGGCAAACTGCAACTCCTGGGTGTTGCGGAATATTTCACGCTGCCGCTCGCCCATGATGCCGAGTACGGCTTCATGCGCTGACTCGGCCGTAAGCAGATCGGTTGAAATCGGTTTTATCTTGCCGTGGACCTTGATGCACGGCGGTGCACCGACGGTGACGAACAGGTCTGAACCAACCTCTTCGTGTAGTTGCTTTAACCAGCTGTCTACGACGTTCATGCTCATTCCTCCTAGCGGAACATCATCTTGTCAACGGCCCGCCTGGCCGCCTCAAGCTTGTTGATGAGCCCGCGTTGTACGAGCGTCTCCAGCGCCTGGTCGAGTGTCTGCATGCCGGCGTTCTGACCGGTCTGTATGGCCGAGTACATCTGGGCCACCTTATCCTCGCGGATCAGGTTGCGAATCGCCGGCGTGGCCACCATGATCTCCCAGGCCGCAATGCGGCCGCCGCCAATCCGTTTCAGCAGCGTCTGGGTGATGACAGCCTTCAGGGATTCGGACAACATCGAGCGCACCATGGACTTTTCGCCCGTGGGAAACACGTCGATGATGCGGTCGATGGTCTTGGGCGCCGAACTGGTATGCAGCGTCGAAAACACGAGGTGGCCGGTTTCCGAGGCCGTCAATGCGAGCCGGATCGTCTCGATGTCACGCATTTCGCCAACCAGGATGATATCCGGGTCTTCGCGCAGCGCCGCGCGCAGGGACTGGTTGAAACCGTGCGTATCCCGGTTGACCTCGCGCTGGTTGATCACGCACTTCTTCGACTTGTGCACGAACTCGATCGGATCCTCGATCGTCAGCACGTGCCCTTCAACGGTGTTGTTCAGGTGGTCGATCATCGCCGCCAGCGTGGTCGATTTACCGGAGCCGGTGGGCCCGGTCATCAGGATCAGGCCCCGAGGGGCTGAGATGATCTCCCTGAAAATCGGCGGCGCGCCCACGTCCTCGAGCGTCCAGATTTTCTCCGGAATGGTGCGCATGACCCCGCCGACACCGCGATCGTGGTGGAAGCAGTTGACACGAAACCGGGCGAGACCCTTGACGGCATAGGAATAGTCGACTTCCAGGTTGGCTTCGAAGTCGCGGCGTTGCTGGTCGCTCATCGTGCTGTACAGCAACTCCTGCAACTGGGAGGTGTCCAGCGCCGGCAGCGTCAGCCGCCTGATGTCGCCGTCGACGCGGATCATCGGAGGCAAGCCCGAAGACAAGTGCAGGTCAGATGCGTTGTTCTTGACTGCAAACGCGAGAAGTTCAGCAATATCCATATTCTCTCCTTGGACAGCCTGTCGCGTTACAATGCGTCACAACCATCCGGGAACGAATTTCCGGTCCATGAAAAACTCTTGACGGACATAACGATAGTTCATGCCAAGTCTGCCTGCAAGATGAACAACTTGAAAGAAAATCTTGAGATTATCCGTACACGGGTCGAATCGGCCTGCCGAACAGCGGAAAGAAGCTCCTCGGAGGTACGGATTCTCGCGGTCAGCAAGCGCCATTCCGCGGACCGGATCCGCGCCTTGCATGAGCTTGGCCAGGAGGCTTTTGGCGAAAATTATGTTCAGGAAGCGGTGGCCAAGGTCAAGGAACTGCAGGATCTGGAAATCGAATGGCATTACATCGGCCCGCTGCAGTCCAACAAGACCAGGGAGGCCGCGGCTCATTTCGACTGGGTACAGAGCGCGGACCGGGAAAAAATCCTGAGACGGCTCTCCGGGCAGCGGCCGGAACAGCTGGCGCCGCTGAACATCTGCATACAGGTCAATATCGACCACGAGCCGCAGAAAGCCGGTGTACTGCCCGAGGATACCGAGGCCCTGGCGAGGCTGTGTTGTGAATTGCCGGGGCTGAAACTGCGGGGGCTGATGTGTATTCCACGCATCGGCTCCGAGGAACATGACCCGGCCGACAGTTACCGTCGAACAAAGGACCTTTTTGATCACTTGCGCCATTCCGGCCTGGAGATCGATACGCTTTCGATGGGCATGTCGGCAGACCTGGAGGCTGCCATACTCCATGGCAGCACGATGGTTCGCGTCGGCACCGACCTGCTCGGTCCACGCCCCGGGACCGGGACGACGTAATGCTGATCGCATTCATCGGTGGTGGAAACATGGCGACGGCCCTGATCGGCGGGCTGGTCAATCCACCCCGTGCGCATATAAAAATTCATGTTTCAGACCCCGACGAAAATGCCCGGCATCACCTGGAATCGACGTTTCGGGTCAGGACCTTTACCGAATCGACGCAAGCCATTGATGGTGCGGACGTAATCCTGCTCGCAATCAAGCCCCAGATCATGCCGGTCGTTCTGGATGAACTTCGTGGTTCGATCCGGCCCGGCCAGCTGGTCTTGTCCATCGCCGCCGGCACCACGATCGAACGGATCCAGGAACGCCTCGGCCCCGATATCGACGTGATCCGCTCCATGCCGAACACGCCCGCGCTGATCGGTCACGGTATCAGCGGCGTGGTCGCGGGCAGCAGCTGCAACGCTGTGCAAAAACAGCAGACCGAGGAAATACTCGGCGCCGCAGGCGAAGTCGTCTGGCTGGAAGATGAATCCCTGATGGACGCCGTAACTGCCATCTCGGGAACCGGGCCCGCCTATTTCTTTTTGCTGACCGAGGTGCTGGCCGACGCTGCGCGGGAGATGGGCCTGCCGCTAGAGACGGCCCGGCGGCTGGCCTCTGCGACCTGTGTCGGCGCAGGCGCCATGCTCGCGAGTGACCCCGGAGAGGCGGCGGAACTGCGGCGCAGAGTGACCTCTCCAAACGGCACGACGCACGCGGCCATGACGCTGCTGGAGGCCGAAGGCTACCGTGAACTGGTTCGGCGCGCGGCCGAGGCCGCACGCAAGAGAAGCTCGGAACTGTCCGGGGAGTAATTATGAATTCGAGTTTCGCCTCTGCCTTTTCTTACCTGGTCAGCACTCTGATCAGCCTTTACGCCACGGCGGTTCTGCTGCGCCTGCTGCTGCAATGGGTACGCGCGGACTTCTACAACCCGGTGTGCCAGTTCCTGGTAAAAATCACCAACCCGATCCTGGTCCCCCTGCGCCGCGTTGTACCCTCCATCGGCCGCATCGATACGGCATCGGTCCTGTTGCTGCTGTTACTGGAAGTGCTGAGGATCTGGATCCTGGGAATCCTGGCGCACACGGCCATCAGTCCCTTTGCAACGCTTGTCTTCGCGGTTTTCAGCCTGGTCGCAATGGTGCTCTGGACCTATTTTTTCCTGATCATCGCTGAAGTCATTCTCAGCTGGGTGGGGCGAAATTTCCGCCATCCCGTCGTACCGTTGATTTACCAGTTGACCGAACCGGTCCTGCGACCGCTGAGGCGCCTGATTCCGCCGATAAGCGGCATCGATCTCTCACCGCTGTTCGCGCTGATCATCATTCGTTTCCTGCTGCTGCTGATCGGCCGTTGATCAACAGCCTGATAGCCGGTCATTCCCGGCCGATCACCGTGATATCCAGCATGCGCCGGTGCGGTCGCCGGCGATGCTCCCACAGGTAAACGCCCTGCCACGTCCCCAGCGCAAGCCGTCCGCCGCGCACCGGAAGGGTCAGTTCGTTTGCCGTCAGAACCGAGCGGATATGCGCAGGCATGTCATCCGGCCCTTCGGCCGAATGCAGGTACGAGGGGTCCCCGTCCGGCGCCAGTCGGCTGATGAAGCTCTCGAGATCTGCCCGCACGTCCGGATCCGCATTCTCGGTAATCAGCAGCGATGCACTGGTGTGCCGAAGAAACACGTTGCAGATTCCGGCCTCGATGCCGCTGCGCTGAACGATATCCTGCAGTTCACGGGAAATATCCCGGAAGCCCCGCCCCGCCGTCTGGATAGCGAAATCTTCCGTGACGCCCGCCATCAGGGATTCAGGCGCTGCCGGGTCCAGTGACCGTCCTGCGCGGTGTAGACAAAACGATCGTGAAGACGGAATTCCCGCTGGGTCCAGAATTCGATGGACTCGGGACGCAGTGAGAACCCGGTCCAGTGCGGCGGGCGCGGAACTTCCTGCCCTTCGTACTTCGCTTCCAGGTCCCGGACTCTTGCAAGCAGCGCTTCACGGCTTTCCAGGGGCGCAGACTGATCGGAGGCCCAGGCCCCTATCTGGCTGCCGCGATCGCGGGTGGAAAAGTAGGCATCGGCTTCCTCGTCGCTGACGCGGGACACCGTGCCGACGATCTGTACCTGGCAGCCGCTGGCTTTCCACAGGAAAGTCGCCGCGGCGCGTGGACACAGCACCATCTGCCGGCCCTTGATGCTGTTGGTATTGGTAAAAAAAACGAAACCGTTTTCATCGAGGGCCTTGAGCAGGACGGTGCGCGACGTGACCCGGCCCTTGCCGTCACTCGTGGCCAGGACCATCGCGGTCGGCTCCTGCTCGCCACAAACGCGTGCCTCCTTAAAGAAGCGGTTGAACTCGGAAATGATTTCCTCGCTCAGCAACAGGGGATCACTCACTTTTTGCGTCACCCGACTCGGCCGCACCGGACCGTTGTTTCTCTTCGGCCTCGCGGGCGCGTCTCGCCTTGGCCTGGGGCAGGGTGCGCAACCAGATGAGCCAGACCACCAGGGCATCCATGATGATCAACGCCTGCCAGAGGTAGAGGTGGAACCATTCGAACGCAACCTGGTTCCACTGGCCCATGTAAAACAGGCTGACGATACGCACCAGGTTCAGCCCCTGGATGGCAATGAACCCGATGAAAAATCCGATGATCTTGTTTTTTAACGGTGCGGGAAATGCGAAGATCGCTGCGAACAGGATAATCAGGGCTTCCACGCCGTTGCAGCCGCGCTCGATGCGCACACCGAAGCCGGTCGTGCGATCACGGATTACGTTGGAAACCGCCATGACATTGTCATCGAAAAACTGAACGATCCATGCACTGACATCGGCAATGGCCGAGGTAAACGGCAGGATGACGTGCGTTTCGACCGGCTGTAGAATTTCCAGCGTGAACAGACCGATCAAGTAGACAGTAAACAAGATAAAGAAGCGGATCATGGGACTCAGCCGAGGGAACAACCCGAAGACCGGGCAATATTACCCAAGTTCGAAGCCGGTTGCACGCGGCACGGGCGGTCATGGTCCGGCCTGAGGGAAACATCTACCTGATCGGCCCGATGGGCTCGGGAAAAACTTCGATCGGAAGCCGCGTAGCCCGGATCCTGGGAATGCAATTTATCGATTGCGATCATGAACTCGAAGAACAAACCGGCGCCAGTGTCAGCCTCATATTCGATATCGAAGGAGAAGAGGGGTTCCGGGCACGGGAAAGCCGGCTGCTGGAAGACCTCACATCGCGCTCCGGCTTACTCGTGGCAACGGGCGGCGGCGCCATCCTGCACAAGGAAAACCGCGAAATGATGAGCAGGACCGGTCTCGTGGTCTACCTGGAAACCCCGGTCGAGCAGCAACTGCGCAGACTCAGCCGTGACCGCTCGCGACCCCTGCTGCAGACCGGCGACCGGCGTAAAAAACTCGAACGCCTCGCTGCAGAACGCAACCCGCTGTACCGTGAGATCGCGGACATCGAGTTCCCCGCGCGCAACCGCGGGCTTGGGGCTGTCGCGGCGGAACTCGCCCGCGAAATAGAAAATTACGGAAACAGCGAATGAAAACCATCTGGATCGATTTACCCTCCCGGAACTACTCCGTGTATCTCGGAAGGGGCTTGTTGCCCCGCAGCGAACTGTGGAAGAAGCACCTGGGTGATGGAAAAATCCTGATCGTGAGTAATGAGACCGTGGCGCCGCTTTACCTCGACACCCTCATGCAAGCCCTGGCAGGGAAGGACGCCGACGTTCACGTCATTCCGGACGGCGAGCGCTTCAAGACCTTTGAGACCTGGCGCGGCATCCTCGACCGCCTCGTGGCGATCGAGGCCCGCCGTGACGCAACGCTCATCGCGCTGGGCGGCGGAGTGGTCGGTGACATCACCGGGTTTGCCGCGGCCAGCTACATGCGCGGCATTCGATTCCTGCAATCACCGACGACGCTCCTGGCGCAGGTCGATGCATCCGTCGGCGGCAAAACCGGCATCAACCACGAGCGCGGTAAAAACCTCGTTGGTGCCTTTCACCAGCCCGCAGCGGTCATCATCGACTCCGCCACCCTGGATACACTGGAAAAACGCGAATTCAACGCGGGTCTCGCTGAAGTCGTCAAGTACGGTGCGATCTTCGATGCGCCGTTTTTTGCATGGCTCGAAGAAAATGCCGCCGCCGTCATCGCACGCGATCCGACCGCGATCGATTTCCTGATCGAACGGTCGGTCGAAGCCAAGGCCGATATCGTGCGCGAAGACGAGAAAGAGGCAGGGATACGGGCGCTGCTCAATTTCGGGCACAGTTTCGGTCATGCACTCGAGTCCGAGACGGCTTACTCGAAATACCTGCACGGAGAAGCCGTCGCCATCGGCATGGTAACGGCCGCGCGGCTCAGCGAGAATCGCGGACTGTGCCCCGCCGGCACGGAAGAACGGTTATCATCGCTGCTTCGGCAATTTGACCTGCCGGTAAACATCCCGGCGGATGTTTCTCCCGGAAGATTGCAGTCGGCACTCTCCCTGGACAAGAAAGCAGTTGCTGGCGGATTGCGGCTTGTGCTGCTCGAAGAAACGGGCCGGGCAATAGTCGACCGGACCAGTTCCCCCGCAGAAATCGCTGCTGCGATTGAGCAGGGCCTGGCCTGATTTGTACCCGGCCCTGACAGTACTGAATAGGACAACGATCAATGGAACTCAAAAACGACCTTCTGCTGCGGGCGCTGCTGCGTCAACCGGTCGAACGCACGCCCGTATGGATCATGCGGCAAGCCGGACGCTACCTGCCCGAGTACATGAAAACCCGGGGCGAGGCCGGCAGCTTCATGACGCTCTGCCAGACGCCCGAACTGGCCTGCGAAGTAACGCTTCAGCCGCTGCGGCGATACCCGCTCGACGCGGCCATCATATTTTCTGACATTCTTACCATCCCCGACGCGATGGGCCTGGGGCTTTACTTCGTAACCGGCGAGGGACCCAAATTCGAACGGCCCCTGTCCTCGCGGGCCGACATCGAGAACCTGCCCCGGCCCGATGTTTCTGACTCTTTGCGCTACGTCACCGACGCGATCGCCCTGACGCGCAGGGCGATCGACGGCGCGGTTCCCCTGCTCGGTTTCAGCGGCAGTCCCTGGACGCTCGCCACGTACATGATCGAGGGCGGCTCCAGCAAGACCTTTGGAAAAGCCAAGAAACTGCTGTACCAGGACCCGGCCACGGCCCACCTGCTGCTGGAAAAACTGGCCGACACGGTTACCGACTACCTCAACGCGCAAATTGCCGCCGGCGCCCAAGGTGTCCAGATCTTCGACACCTGGGGCGGCGCACTGTCTTTTGAAGCCTACCGGGAGTTCTCACTGCGCTACATGAAACGCATCGTTGCCGGGCTGAACCGCGAACACGAAGGCCGCCGGGTTCCGGTGATCCTGTTCAGCAAGGGCTGCAATACGCAACTCGAAGCGCTGGCCGCCAGCGGCTGCGACGCGCTCGGTGTCGACTGGACGATCAGCCTGGCCGAAGCGAGGCGCCGCGTCGGCGACCGGGTCGCTTTGCAGGGCAATCTCGATCCCTCCATCCTGCTGGCCGGACCGGATGTCATTCGGCGGGCCGCCCGCGACACGCTCGAGGATTTCGGCCCGGGAGCCGGCCACGTGTTCAACCTCGGACACGGCATCACGCCGGACGTGAATCCGGACAACCTGGCCGCCCTGATCGAGGCCGTACGCGAATTCAGCGTCGACTACCACCGGGGCTGACGGCGGCCCAGCGCCGCCTGAGCGCCAGGGTAAGCAGCGCCCTTTCAAGACCCGACGGCAAAATCGGCGGCTCGAGCCTGACTCGCCCGCCCTTTTCGTCGCCGGGATCTTCAAGGACGAGACCGGAACAGGATTCCGCGTCCGCTATTCCGGCCGGCCTGATGACGATTTGAATCGCATCGGTGCCGGAGTCCGCCTGTGCGCCGGCCTCATGCCGGCCGACACCCAGTCGTTCGAGCATATTGCCGACACACTCCGCCAGGCCGGGGTCGAGCGCCAGTTCACAGGATACGCCGCCAAGGGTCACCGGTTTAGGCCGCGGGTTTCGTTCACCGAGCACGCCCGGCAGCTGTATTTTGAATTCCGAGCCCGGTGCATCGCCGGCAGCACAATCGATTTCTCCTCCGAGGCGGTTCGCAATATCACGACACACGGCCAGCCCGATTCCGAGCCCGGGATACGCTGCACTGCCGGCGCCGCGCTCACGGACCCCGAAAATACGGTCACGCTCGCTTTTCTGAACACCCGGGCCGTCATCGCTGACCGACAGGAGCAGCATATCGGCCCGGCCGGCTTTCGCGGACAGCATGACGTCACCGGACCCGGAGAATTTCAAGGCGTTGCCCAGCAGGTTGTCCAGCATTTGCCGCAGCGGCCCCGGGGCGCCGCGCCAGACTTCGGGCAGCCTGGGGTCGATACACAGCAGCAGCCTGAGGCCGCGTGCGCTCGCCGCCGGCGTGTGGGCCGCCACGACGCTTTCCAGAAACCGCTGGCCGTTGAAACGACCGACCGGGGCACCCGGAACGCCGCCTTCAAACGCGTGAACCCCGCCCTTCCGCAGCAGGAACGCCATTTGCTCGGCTGCCGCCTCGATCGCCTCCAGCCATTGCTCCTGGAGCCGGTCGAGACCGGAGTCGCGCAACAGGCGGGTCATGCCCTGAAAGCCGTTGAGTACGTTGGACAGTTCGTGCCGCAGCACCTCCGCATCACCCGGTGGGGATGGCGGACATTTTGGATCGGAATGCGAACACCCCATGTTTTTACCCCTGAACACCGCGATTCGGTCTTTTGAGCCAAAAGACCGCCGGGGCGCGCGGTGCCCGCAGACTCTTAAAACTACAATCGTTCGAGCCCGGTTTCAAGCGAAACCGTGACGTCTGGTACATGATATTCTCAGGCTTGAAAACCGACACTCGCAACATGCCGCTTAGACTTCTCATTGCTGTCGCCGGGTTGATCCTGGCCTTCCTGGTCCTGTTTCTCGTCCTGGTGGCGACCGAGACCGCCCTGACGGTATGGCACTACCTCAGGGAAGCGCCGCCCTGGATCCAGCTGGGTTACGCGTTGCTGCTCGTCGGGCTGCCGCTGGCGTCTCTGCTGCTCCTCTGGTCCTGGTACAGGCCGAAAAAGAAACGGGCGGCGCCGAGTGAAGAAAGAACCCTTGACGAAGAAAAAATGCGTGCGGACCTGGTCGAATCGGCACGCCAGGGGATCGATGTGTCCGATGCGCTCGAGGAGCTTCGCGAACAGCAGCGAAGACGCCAGTCCGGTGAGCTGTTCATCGCGGTGTTCGGCGAAGTCAGCAGCGGCAAGAGCAGTCTGGTAAAAGCCCTGTTGCCCGATGCAGACGCGAAGGCCGACCCGCGTGCAGGAACGACCCGTGATATCCGGCATTACTGCTGGCGCGCCCCGTCCGGAGACCGCGTCTCGATCGCCGACCTGCCCGGATTCAATCTCGAGGAAAACACCGAGGCGCTGAACGAAACCCGCCGCGCCCACCTGGTCATCTTTTTATGCGACTCCGACCTGACCGCCAGCCAGGCCCGGCAGGTTTCTCACTTGCTCGGCATGGGTAAACCCCTGGTGCTGGCGCTCAACAAGTCGGATCGATACAACCCCGAAGAGCTTGAAATCCTGCGTGCGGAAATCGCCCGCAAGACCGGGCTTGCGGCACAGGATGTTGTCGCCATCCAGACAGGCGGCCGCGAGGAAGTCGTAAGACTGCTGGGTGAGGGTATCGAGAAACGCGAAACGCAGGAGCGCGATCCGGATATCGCCGCGCTGCGGGACGCGGTCCAGCGTCACCTGGACCACGACCAGCAACTGATGGAAACATTGCGCGAAACCGCGGTGCTGAAACTGGCCAGCGAAAAACTGGACGCCGCCCGCGACCGCCACCGCGAAGAAAAGGCGGATGAACTCGTCAGGCGTTATTCCAAGCGCGCGGTCGTCGGCGCCCTGGCTGCGGTCGCACCGGGGTCCGATATCCTGATCCAGGGCGTCCTTGCGACCAAGCTGATCCGAGAGCTTTCCAGCCTGTACGACGTGCCGGTCAAGGAGATCGAGATCGATTCGTTTATCGAACTGGCCGGCGGCAAGGTCAGGAACATGACCGCGATCACGCTGGCCATCGCTGGCAACGCACTGAAGGCGTTCCCGGGGCTCGGGACCATCTCCGGCGGTCTCGTGCACGCCGTTGCCTACGGCATGATTTTCGACAGCCTCGGCCGGGCGGCGGCCCAGACCATGTCGAGCCGCGGCGAACTGCGCGCCTACCCCGCCGCCGAGGCCTTTGAGGACCTGCTGAATGAACATCTGGAATCGGGCGCGGCTCGCTTTGCGAAACTGGCGGTCTCCGCAAGCAAGAACAGCCGCAGAGACGCCTGAAGCACAACTCCTCGCGGCCAACCGGAATATTCGGGAACTGATCGAAGACACTTCGATACCGGCCTCGGTACGGGAAGAACTGGCGGAAGAATTCGACGAAATCTCCGCCATATCGGAAAAACTGCGCAAGGCGGAAGTTCATATCGCCGCGTTCGGGCGGGTGGGTGTCGGAAAATCTTCCCTGCTGAATGCCCTGCTGGGCCGTGATGCGTTCAGCACCAGTCCCCTCCACGGCGAAACCCGTGAAGAAAAACATGCCGAATGGCAAAGCCTGCGCGACGGCAACGTCATCCTCGTCGATACGCCTGGGATCGACGAACTCGATGGTGAAGAGCGCTCACGGCTGGCGGAAAATGTCAGCCGTCGCGCGGATATCGTGCTGATGGTCTGCGAGGCGGACCTCGTGCAATCCGAATATCTGGCGCTGACTGCCCTGGCCGATCGGAAGCGCGCCGTTCTGCTGGTGCTCAACAAGGCGGACCGCTACACCCGGAGCGAACGTTCGCTGCTGCTGGGGCGACTGCGCGAACGCTGCAGCGACATTCTGCCGGCTGAACGCATCCTGGCCGCCGCCGCTAACCCTGCCCCGGAAACGGTCATTCGAGCAGGCAAAGGCGGCAAAGAAATCAGGGAGTACCGCGCGCGCGCGCCGGACGTATTCGGCCTGAAAACCGGCCTGTGGTCGCTGGTCGAGTCGGAAGGCCAGACGCTGGCGGCCCTGAACGCCGCGCTCTTCACCAGCGAACTCGATGAAAAGATCGCCACGCGAATCGTGGCGGCTCGTCGTTCGGTGGCGGAGAAAATCCTGCGCCGGTATTGCATTGCCAAGGGCCTGCTGGTTGCGTTCAACCCGGTTCCTGCCGCAGACCTGCTGGCCGCTGCCGGCACGGACATCGCGCTGGTCATACACCTGGGTGAAGTTTATGGCTTCAGGCTGTCGCGCACCGAGGCCTCACGGCTGCTGCTGACCATATCGGCCCAGTTCGCCGCGCTGATGGGTGCGTACTGGGGCGTCAACCTGGTTTCGAGCGCACTGAAAACCGCCAGTGTCGGCCTGTCCACCACGCTTACCGCCGTTTCGCAGGGGGCGCTCGCCTGGTACGCCACCTACCTGACCGGAACGATGGCTCAGACCTGGTTCAGCCGCGGCAAATCCTGGGGCGGGGAAGGACCGAAAGAAACGGCCCGGCGCATACTCGCTTCGCTGGACCGGGACGCCTTGCTTCAGTCTGCGCGCCAGGACATCGTTTCCCGGTGGAGCGATCGCTAGCCCGAACATCGCAGTACTCGCATCTGCCCTCAGCTATCCTGCAGGATAGCGGTGCAATGTTCTGACTGGCCAAAAAGCAGGCGGGCCGCGATTGCTCACGGCCCGTCTGCCGGTTGAATTGCAGTTGAGCTGTTAGCGGGCGCGGATGGAAATATCTCCGCTGAACGTCTCCAGCCGGATGCGGGCGCCGTTGTCCCCGGCTTTCGCCTTGAGGATCTGGCCGGAGGGGCTCCCTGAATTCCGCCTGGGGTCACCGAATTCCGAGTTGATCTCGCCGCTGTAACTCTGTGCCATGAACGCAGCCTGCTGGTCTGCAGGAAGCCGCAGGCTGATATCGCCGCTCATCGCGTCGCAGTCCAGCCGACCGCCGTCCGCCAGTTCCAGCACCAGGTTGATCTCACCGGACACGGTCTCGAAGCGGCCGTTGTTGATAATGCCGCCTTCCAGGGTTACGTCACCGGAAACCGTGCTGGCTTCCACCTCGGCGCGCACTCCGATCAGCACGACGTCCCCGCTGACCGACTCCGCGGACATGCGCTCGGCCTCGCCTTCGAACTCGACATCGCCGCTCACCGAGGCGACCTCAATGCGCGCGCTCCAGGCCTCGACTTCCACGTCGCCGCTGACCGTTTCCAGCGTTATGCTCTCGCCCCTGCTCCCGGACACGGACAGATCCGCGCTGACGCTTTCCGCCTCGATGCTGGCGCCGGTTGGAACCTTCAGGTGGAGATACGTCGGATCGATCTGGCGCCGATTGCGCTTGTTGCGCACCACCACCCGGATTCCATTGGCCGTGGTCTCGATTTCCACTTCCTCGACATCGTCGGCGACCCGGCCCCTTAGCTGGACTTCATCGCGGTCCCATGTCGTGAACTCCACGCCACCGGCCAGGTTTTCCACCTGCACCAGTCCGTCACCCGGCATTTCGTGCCTGCTGTCAATATCTTGCGCCGCCAGTGCCAGCGCCGGCGCCAGGAACAGCAGCCCCAGGGACCACCGTGTCAATTCCTTCATTGCGCGGTTATTCATATCGTCAATCTCCTGTTACTTCGGTCCAGCGCGGCCAGCTGTCTCAAAAAACCCAGTTGCCTCGCTCTCAGTTCAAGCATTCGTTTGTTCAGGAAGGGATCGGCCGGGTCGCGCGCCAATGCGTTCGCGAGTTCCAGTTCTACCTGTCGAAGGTCGGCCCAGCCGGTTTCGATCGTTTCCACCGTCATTGCAGACAGATCCGGTTTGGCCTCACCAAGCGGGATAAATTCGCGAAAAGCGGCGCGGTATTCAGCCTCGCTACCGGCCAGAGCGGTAGGCATACCCGGCTTCTCCAGGACAATGTGCTCAGCCCCCGGCTGCACCTGTTCGACTTGCGGACCTATGAAAAGCACAACGGCGATACCCAGAACGGCAACTGCCGCGACGGCCTGCAACATCCTGTGCGGATGCCGCCAGGCCGCGGCCGGAGCCTTTCGTGAAGCCGCCCGCTCCTGCCCAAGCCGTGATGCAATCCGGTCCCAGGGGTCATTGGCCGGCGGTATTTCACGCGGCAGACCGGCCAGCCTGGCAAGCAGTTGCTGTTCGCTGATTTTGGGGCTCATCTCTCCAGTTCCTCCCGAATCAATTTACGGGCCCGGTGCAATTGCGCCTTTGAGGAGCCGACGGCCATGTCGGCGATCTCTGCAATCTCGGCGTGGCTGTACCCTTCAATATCGAAGAGCACCAGCACGGTTCGCGCCCGTTCGGGCAATTGTGCGATGGCTTGCTCCAGATCCATGTTCTTGTCCGCGTAAACGTCCTTCGCTCCCGTCGCCATTCTCTCGGCCCGTCCCTCGAGCGCCATTTCGCGCTCCAGGCGCCTGACCCTTATTCGCCGATCGCTGAGCGCCACGTTCACCGCCAGCCGATAGAGCCAGGTCGAAAACCGGCTGTCACCCCGAAAACTGTCCAGCTTTGTCCAGGCACGGACAAACGCCTCCTGGAGCATGTCTTCGGCCAACGCCGGGTCACCGCCGCAAAGTCGCCAGATGATGCCGTACACCCGGTTGCGGTGTCGGCGATACAGCTGCTCGAAAGCCTGCTCGTCACCGTGTCTGGCTTGCCGGACCAGTCCGCTGTCTTCGTCAGGTTGTCCGGCAACCGTTTTCGGCATCGCCGCTGCAACTCCCGTCATGATAGTTGGATGTGCCTGCGTACCCGGGGGTTTAAACGCCTGCTGAGAAAGTATAGAAGAACGCGCCGTGGACGCGGGCTTCAATTGGATGATCAGGAAGCGGGGATCAGGGTCTTGATGACGTGCTCGATGTAGGAATCGAAAGATTCGCTGCTACGCAAAGGCGCCTGGTGCTGGCGTTGCAATTGCAGGAAGCCGAGGTAGACCGAATAGGTCAGCCGTGCCCGGTAACGCGCGCTATCGCGATCCATGCCGAGTTCTTCGAAAGCGGCTGACAGGTGCTGCATGCGGCGCTCCGCTACACGTTCCAGCACCGGTTCCACCTGCCGGTGCCCCGAAGCGGAGCACAACTCGTTGTAGACTTCGTGGGTCAGCCGTTCCTTGCCCACGCGCCTGAAGAATGAGACCAGGCGCTCACGGGGATCGTCTATCTCGCCAAGCGAACGGTTCAGGTTGCGCCGGTCGTGCTCTTCCCAGCGACGCAGTGCGCGCTCGAGAAGTTCGTCACGGCTGCCGAAATGCCAGTAAAAGCTCCCCTTCGTCACGCCCATCCTCTTGGCGAGCGGCTCGATGGCCAGCGCCGTCACGCCTTTTTCCGCGACCAGTTCAAGGGCCGCCTGCTCCCAGTCGGAAGCGGTCAGTGTTTTCTTTTCATTCTTGCTCACGGAACCACCGCGTATCTGTCGGGTTGGAGATGGGCAAACAGAAGTTTAGCGCTTTGTCGCATCACTGGTTGACTTGCTGTCGCCTGTTTTCCATACTCTAGCGTATGGTGAAAGCGAAAAGATTGCAATTCCCGCTCTGAGAAACGCTTTCTGCGCTGATTTGTCCAATGGATTCAGGGATGTCGGGTCACAGACATCCGCTTTGACAGGAGTAATGCACATGATCTGGTTGATGATACTGATATTGGCGGCGATTTCCCTGGGCTGCGCCTTTTACGGCACAACCCTGCTCGTCTGGACAGGCGCCATGGCCGCGGGCATCGTGGCGATGGGCGCTGCGGGCGCCATCTCCCCGCTTACCCTGATCGTGACAGCCGTGCTGTTCGCCATTGTTGCAGTACCGCTCAACTTCAAACCCTGGCGGCAGCAATTCATCAGCGGGCCATTCCTGAAGCAGTTCCGCGCGATGCTTCCGGAGATTTCCGAGACCGAGCAGATCGCGCTCGACGCGGGCACCGTCGGCTGGGAAGGCGAGCTTTTCGCCGGCAACCCGGACTGGAAACAGCTGCAGAAAATGCCCTACCCCGAGCTGACGCTTGAAGAACAGCAGTTCCTGGATGGCCCCGTCGAAGAACTCTGCAAGATGACGGATTCCTGGGAGATCACCCATGTTGACGCCGACCTGCATCCCGACACCTGGGAGTTCCTGAAGAAAAACCGTTTCTTCGGCATGATCATTCCCAAGGAATACGGCGGCCTCGGTTTCAGCGCCTTGGCGCACCGGGCCGTGATCCAGAAAATTGCGTCGGTCTGCAACGTCACCTCGTCGACGGTGGGCGTACCCAACTCGCTCGGTCCCGCCGAGCTGTTGCTCCATTACGGCACCGAGAAACAGAAAAACTATTACCTCCCCCGCCTCGCGCGCGGAGAGGAAATACCAGCCTTCGGCCTGACGGGCCCGACGGTGGGCTCGGACGCCACATCCCTGCCCGACTATGGCATTGTCTGCAAGGGCAAATACAAGGGTGAGGAAGTGATCGGGATTCGAATGAATTTCGACAAGCGCTACATCACCCTGTCCTCGGTCGCCACCCTCATCGGTATCGCGTTCCAGCTGTACGATCCGGATGGGCTGATCGGTGACAAGAAAGAACTCGGCATCAGCCTTGCGCTTATTCCGCGCGGAACCAAGGGGCTCGAGGCCACCAAGCGGCACATGCCCTGCAACCTGCCGTTCATAAACGGCCCGATTCGCGGAAAAGACGTATTCGTGCCGCTGGATGCGCTCGTCGGCGGCGTCGAGAAAGCCGGCCAGGGCTGGCGCATGCTGATCGAATGCCTCTCCGTGGGTCGCGCGATCACCCTGCCGGCGACCTCCGCGGGCGGAAGCAAGATGGGCGCCCGTGCTACCGGCGCCTATGCCCGCATTCGAAAGCAGTTCAACATGCCGATCGGTCGCTTCGAGGGTATCGAGTCGCCGTTGGCGCGAATTGCGGGCCTGACCTACGCACAGGCGGCCGTCTCGCGCATGACGGCAACCGCCGTCGACCTCGGCGAAAAACCCGCGGTCACCTCTGCGATTGCCAAGTATCACACGACCGAGATGGCCCGCGACGTGATCCGTGACGCCATGGACGTGCACGGCGGCAAGGGAGTGATCCTTGGCCCGCGCAATTACCTTGGACGCTCGTGGGAGAGCATCCCGGTCTCGATCACCGTGGAAGGCGCCAATATCCTGACCCGCAGCCTGATGATCTTCGGCCAGGGCGCCATTCGCTGTCATCCCTACGTGCTGAAGGAAATGGAAGCGGCCCGCATCGAGAACAAGCAACAACGGGTGGAGCAATTCGACAACATCCTGTTCGCGCACGTCGGGTACTCGATCCGCAACGCCGTGCGCAGCTTCGTTCTCGGGCTGAGTTTTGGCAAGTTCGCCAGCGTTCCGCGTGACCGCAAGACGGCAAAATACTACAAGAAGCTGTCCCGTTACTCCGCTGCTCTGGCATTCGTTTCGGACTTTTCCATGCTGATCCTGGGCGGAAAACTGAAGCAGAAAGAGCATGTTTCCGCTCGTCTGGGTGACGTGCTCAGCCACCTCTACATCAGTTCGGCCGTTCTCAAGCGCTTCGAGGCACAGGGCCGGCCCGCTGCCGATCAGGCCATCGTTGCCTGGACCTTCCACAACTCGATCTACAACATCCAGGTCGCGCTGCAGAAAGTCGTGGACAACTTCCCGAACAAGGCGCTGCGTCTCCTGCTCAGTTTTATCGTGTTCCCCTTCGGCCGTCGCGAACGCGCACCGGGCGACCGCCTGACGCATCGCGTCGCACAGCTGCTGCTGGCGCCCTCGGATACGCGTGAACGCCTGACGCATGGTGTGTTCAAGTCAGCAGAGTCCGGACACCCGGTCAATACGATGGAGGAAGCACTGCCCCTGGTCATCCAGTCGGATCCGATCGAACGCAAGCTTCTGAAAGCGATCAAGGCCGGCGAAATCGAGGGTTACACCTGGGACGAACAGCTTCAGAACGCGCTCGACAAATCGGTGCTGACGCAGGAAGAAGCGAGTACTCTCAGGCATGTTCGCAGCCTGGTTCTCGAAATCATCGCGGTGGACGAGTTCGATACCGAGGACCTGCGTGCGGGTCGCCCGTCGGAGCCGCCGGCCGACACGCAACACGCAGCCTGACGACGGCACAGCTGTTATACTCAACACCCCGCCCGGCCCGTTCGGCCGCGGCGGGGTTTTGTTGCTTTGGGTGCCCGCACAACGACCTTCGAGAATTCGTTTTCAAGGTCGGCGGGTGAAACGGGAAGCCGGTGAAAACCCGGCACTGCCCCCGCAACGGTAAGCGAACGCGCCGTTTAACCGGCGACCCGCGGCCAGGCCACTGCACTTCGTGCGGGAAGGCGTCACGGGAATCAGTCATCGATCGATCGCGAGTCCGGAGACCGGCCCAAAGACTCAGTAACCGCGTTGCGGAGGGCAGCCGGGGTCAGCACCCTGATCTTCGACCCCACTCCGTAACGCACCGCAGGCGCGGGTGTGCGTCATGGAGCACCATTGAACGTCAAATTCTTTTTCCCTGCATTGCTGTTCTTCGCGGCCGTGCCGACCGGTCCCGTCCACGCCCAGGAGAACGTATCTTCTGCAATGGAGCACGTACTGGTGGTGACGCCTTCCCGGCGCCCCGAATCGCTCGAGGAAACCATCGCCGCCGTCAGCGTGATCACGCGCGAGGACATCGAGGTTTCGGCGGCGCCCGACCTCGCGGAACTGCTTCGAACCCTGCCCGGAATCGACGTCGTGCGCAGCGGCGGTCCGGGATCCCAGGTGAGCATTTTCATGCGCGGAAGCAACTCCAACCACGTACTCGTGCTCATCGATGGGATCAGGGCGAGCTCGTCGAACACGGGTTCCTACGTCTGGGAACAGCTGCCCCTCAACCAGATCGAACGGGTCGAAGTCGTTCGCGGACCGGCCGGCAGCCTGTACGGGTCCGACTCGATCGGGGGCGTGATCCACGTGATTACGCGCAGTTCCGCCGAGCCCTATGCGCGGATCACGGCCGGCAGTTACGAGACCCGGGAAATCGAGGCCGGCATCGGTTACGAAAGCGAGCGGGCGCAGCTCAGCATCAATGCCGCCTGGCGCGACGTGGGTGGTTTTTCCGCCCAGAATGAAAATGGCTTTGCCTTCGACCCGGACGATGACGGTTTCACCTCGGCCAACCTGGGCGTAAAAGGGTCCGTCGTCTCCGGTGCAGGGAAATGGACATTCAGCCTGCTCGCTCTGGACAACGAGGCCGAGTTCGACCAGGGTTTATCCGCAACGAACCAGGCAATCGCCGCGGCCGGCTATGAAGGCCGCATCTCCGCGGCCTGGAGCCACCAACTGCTGGCCGGATACTCGGGCGAGGAGCTGACTACGGATTATGGCTTTTATCGAACAGGATTCGACTCCGGGCGCCTGCAGCTGTCCTGGCAGCACCAGTTGACCGCCGGGCCGAACGATGTTTTTGGCTTCGGCCTGGACGGGTACGACGAAAACGGCAAATCGCAGGGTTCGTGGAACGAAAAACGGCGAAATGCCGGTCTTTTCGCTACCTGGGACCACAGCCGGGGCCCGCTGCGCCTGCAAATCGGCGGTCGCTGGGATGACAACAGTGAATTTCCAGGTCAGTTCACCGGCCAGGCCGCACTGTCATACGCTTTGAACGATCATTGGGAAGTCCTGGCAGGCTATGGCACCGCGTTCAGGGGGCCGAACCTGAATGAACAGTTCTCACCCGGTTTCAGCGGGCTGTTCGCAGGGAACCCGGATCTCGACCCCGAGTCCTCGAACTCCGCGGAAGCCGGGGTGCGCTGGCGGCATTCGAGCGCCGGATCCCTGGAAATTTCCCTGTACCGGACCGAAGTGGACGACCTGATCAGCTTCAGTGGACCGGCGTTCCAGGCCATAAACATCGACCGCGCACGCCTGCAGGGCATCGAGGCTGCCTACGGTTACGCCGCCGGCCCATGGGCGGTCAACGCCAGCGCAACGCTGCAGGAAACGGAAGACCTGACGACCGGCACCGCCCTGCTGCGGCGACCGAAGCAGAAAGCGGCGTTTTTGATCGACCGCCATTTCGCCAATGGTTCCTGGCTGGGAATCGAGTGGGTGTATACCGGGGACCGCGCGGATTTCGGCGGTATCGGGCTGGATGCCTATCACCTCCTGAACCTGCGCGGCGGTTGGCAGGTTCACCGCGACTGGCGGCTGGAACTGCGCGGCGATAACCTGGCCGACGAGGACTACGAACCGATCTACGGCTACAACGCGCCGGGAAGGTCCTGGTTCATTTCCCTCGCCTGGACTCCCTGAGGCGAGTAACCGCGGGGTGCTCCACGCTGCGGCCCTTGTCCAGGATATGAAGGAATGCCTTAACGGGATGACGCCAGGTCATGCGGGGGCCGGAAAACCGCATGATCTTGCGGACTTCCTCGCGTTGGGCATGCTTGTAGCAATGGACCGGGCAGTTGGCGCAGGTTGGTTTTTCAACGCCAAACGGACACCGCAGCAGCCGCTGATAGGCATAATCCACCAGTTCACGGCAGTCCGGGCACAATGCTACCCCACCCTCGGCGGCATGATGCCGCGCGCAATAAATGCGCGTCATGCACTCGAGCGTGTCGTGCTCTCTTTTCAGCCTGCCCTTCAGTTGCTCCATGCTCAAATAATAGCTGCATCATTCATTCATCAATTTGACCCGGGTCAAGCAGCTCGGGTCGTGCTCGGGATGGACCTTGGGTATCATTCCGGGGTCAGAATCAAGCCGGAATGAGAGAAAGGCAGCGAATGAAAAAAGTGGTGTCAACCTTGGCCCTGGCGCTGCTCGCGTTCTGCCTGCAGTCCTGTTCGCCGGCGCCGCGAGAATATCACCAGGATTTCTACGTTTTCGGCACGCTCGTCGGCGTGACCGTGTGGGACGGTGATGACGCCCGAACGCACGCTGCGTTCAACGAACTGCAGCAGCGCTTCCAGGGCATGCACCGGGATTGGCACGCCTGGGAGCCCGGCATGCTGACGGAGATCAACGACGCGTTCGCCCGGGGCGAGGCGGCCACGGCCACTGAAGACATCCTGCTGATGATTCGGCGCGCCCAGGAGTACGAATCCGCCTCCGGCGGAAGATTCAACGCGGCGATCGGCGGCCTGATCCGGCTGTGGGGCTTTCATACATCGGATTACCCGGTATTGGGACCGCCGCCGAGCGCGGAAGCAATTGAAGAATGGCTGCAGCAGGAGCCGAGCAGCCTGGATGTCCGGATCGAGGGCGCCACCGTGCGCTCGGTCAACCCCGCCGTGATGCTCGACTTCGGCGGCATTGCCAAGGGCCACGCCATCGATATCGCCTGTTCCATCCTGCGTGAACGGGGAATCGGGAACGCCATCGTCAATGCCGGGGGAGACCTGCGCGCGATCGGAAGCCACGGCGAGCGGCCCTGGAATATCGCGGTGCGCTCGCCGGGCGGGGGCGTCGTGGCAAGCATCGAGACCGGCCGTGACGAGGCGATTTTCACATCGGGCAACTACGAGCGCTTTCGCCAGGACGTAAAAGAGCGGTACCCGCATATCCTGGATCCCCGCACGGGCTGGCCCGTGACCGACCTTTCATCGGTTACCGTGATCACGGACGAGGGAATCCTGGCTGACGCCGCTGCCACGGCGATCACGGTGGCAGGCCTGGCCGACTGGCTCGAAGTGGCGAGAAACCTCGGCACCGGGGCCGTGATGCTGATCGACGAACACGGAGTCGTGCACATGACGCGCGCCATGAGCGAACGTGTGGAACTGCTGCAAGAGTCCGAAGTCAGGGTTTACGACTTCTAGGGCCTAGAACATTCCCGTTTCGAGGCGGGCGGCTTCCGACATCATGTTGTGGTTCCAGGGCGGATCGAACGTCAGTTCGACCTCGACCTGCTCCACGGAGGGGATCAGCTCGAGCTTGGAGCGCACGTCATCCACCAGGATATCGCCCATGCCGCAACCGGGCGCGGTCAGGGTCATCGTTACCGACACCACGCGGTGGCCCTGGTCATCGCGGCTCAGATCGCAGCGGTAAACCAGGCCGAGGTCGACGATGTTCACCGGTATCTCCGGGTCGTAGACGGTTTTCATCTGTTCCCACAACAGGCTCTCCACGTCATCGTCGGTCGCGCCGTCCGGCAGGCTCGGCGGCATCACCGGCTCTTTGCCGATGGCGTCCGCGTCGATACCGGCAACGCGAAACAGGTTGCCATCGACGAACACCGTGAAGCTTCCACCCAGGGCCTGGGTGATATAGCCCACCGTACCGGCGGGCATGGACACCCGGTCACCGGACGGAATCATCACCACGTCACAGTCACGCTCGAAAGTGCAGGGTTGGCTGGTATGGGAAAACATCAGGGCTTAGATGCGGACAGGTGGCCGGGTTATCAAGAAAGGTCCGCGGACGGCAGGTGGTTTTCCGCCATGGGCTCCAACAAGCCGAGAGCCTTGCGGTACACGCGCCGTTTGAAGGAAATCACGTTGTTTACCGGGTACCAGAAATCCACCCATTTGTACCGGCAAAACTCCGGCTGTTCGCAGCCATCCAGGCTGAAAGCGCCTTCGTCTGCAAGGAATCGAAGCAGAAACCAGACCTGCTTTTGCCCGATGCAGAGCGGTTTGCTGTGGTGACGCTGGTAACGCCGCGGCAAGCGGTATCGAAGCCAACCGGGCGTGGAACCGATCAGCTCCACGTGTTCGGGCCGCAGCCCCGTTTCCTCCTGCAACTCCCGGTACATGGCCTCCACCGGCGTTTCGTCCGAACGCATTCCGCCCTGCGGGAACTGCCACCCGTTACTATTGGCCCGCTGCGCCCAGAAAACCCGTCTCTGGTCGTTCATCAGCACAATGGCCACATTAGGTCTGAAACCGTCAGGATCAATCATTTCCAGCGCTTGCCTGCCCGGATTGGGGCATGTGATACTTCCAAGTTCTTCTTTCTCGAAATGTTAATCGTTTCTTTTCCATGATGCCAACAGCATATCGCCGACTGCTGTTCCTGCTGCTCGCAATGGCTTCCGCAACGGCCATTGTGCTGTCCAGTGCGGTCGGCTCGGTCAACCTCGGCCTGGATGGCTGGTGGGCGGCGTTGACCGACCCGGCCGCAGATTCGACTGAACTGGTCTGGCGCCTGCGGCTGCCGCGCGCGGCTGCGGCATGGACCGTCGGTGCTTTGCTGTCCCTTTCCGGCTGCCTGATGCAGGTCCTGCTGCGCAACCCGCTGGCCGATCCCTACATCCTGGGTGTTTCCGGCGGGGCCTCGTTCGCCGCCCTCCTCGGCATGACGCTGGGCATCTCCGCCGCCGCTTTGCCGGCGCTGGCCTGGAGCGGCGCGCTGGTATCCATCATCATCGTTTTCACCCTGGCGCGCGGCGAAGGGCCGTGGAGCGGTGCGCGCCTGCTGCTGACCGGTGTCGTGACGGCTTCGGGCTGGGCGGCGCTGATCAGCCTGCTGTTGACGCTCGGCCCGGATGGAAGCCTGCGTGGTATGCTTTTCTGGCTGATCGGCGACCTGAGTTACTCGCAGCTGCCCGCCTGGGGCGTGGTCATACTGGTCCTGGTATTCATGGTCTGCATGGGCATGGCGCGCAGCCTGAACGTGCTGGCCATGGGTGAAACCACCGCAAGACTGCTGGGCGAGCAGACCCGGTGGCTGCTCTGGCTGGTATACCTGCTCGCCTCGGTCCTGACGGCCACGGCCGTCTCCATTGCCGGGAACATCGGATTCGTCGGACTGATCGTCCCGCACCTCATGCGCCTGGTCGTCGGATCCGACCACCGCGTGTTGTTTCCGGCGGCCGTCATGTTCGGCGGCCTGTTCCTGGTGATGTCCGATACCCTGGCGCGCACGGTGATCGCACCGCGTCAGCTGCCGGTCGGCGTCGTTACGGCTTTGCTTGGCGTACCGCTGTTCCTGCTGCTGCTCAACCGGGCGAGGGTCAGGCAATGAGCTTCCTGCGCTGTGAATCGCTCGACGTCAGCATCGGCGGCATCCAGGTCGTCACTGCCCTCGATTTCGAAATCGCTTCCGGCGAATTCTGGGGCTTGCTCGGGCCGAACGGTATCGGCAAGACAACGCTGCTCAAGTGCCTGGCGGGCCTGGAAGAGTCGGCAGCGGGAGACGTGCTGCTCGAGGGAGCACCGATCGCCACGCTGCCGCGAAAACGCATTGCGCAAAAAATCGGCATGCTGCAGCAGCATACGGTCTATGTATTCGACTCGAGCGTGCTGCAGACCGCGCTGACCGGCAGGCACCCGCACCTCTCGGCCTGGGAACGCGAGAGCGCACGCGATACGCGCCTGGCCCGCGAAGCCCTGGCCTCCGTCGGCATGGCGAAACTGGCCGATCGCAGCGTGACGCGCCTGTCCGGCGGCGAAGCCCGACGGCTCGCTTTTGCGACGCTGATGGTGCAGAACCCCGACCTCATGCTGCTCGACGAACCCACCAACCACCTCGACTTCAGACACCAGGTTCGGGTGATGCGCACGGTCGGCGACATGGTCTACGGGTCCGGGCGCCTCGCTCTGACCGCCCTGCACGACGTCAACCTGGCCGCCATGTACTGCAGCCATGTGCTGATGCTGTTCGGAGATGGAGAGTGGCTGGGCGGGCCGGCCGTCGAACTGCTGACGAACGAGAATCTCGAACGCTTGTACCAGTGCCCCGTCAGCGCAATTGACACGCCGGAAGGACGACGCTTTCACCCGGCGTTTTCACGCCTGTCCGACTGAAGCGCAAAGAGGCTCAGCCGGTGGGCGGCGCCTGAGTGCCGATCGCGTCGCGAAAGCGCTGATAGATTTTGCCGAGCCGCCAGGCGCCCAGCCCCCATACGCCCAGGACCGGAACGAAAATCCACGCGATGTGCGCCAACGAGAAGCCGGCCGAAAGCAAACCCTTGAAGATCCAGCTCGCCGTGACGTCGCTTCCGCGGTAGACCACCGTGTCGATGAAATTCTTGCTCTTGTACCGTGTCTCGCGATCCACCACCGTGAACAGCATCTCTTTTGCGGGGCCCAGCACACCGTAGTTGAGCGACCTTTGCGCGACCTGGACGGCCGCAAACAGGACCAGCCCCATCGAACTGCCGAGAATCACCAGGCCACTGGCGAGCACCATCGGCACCATGGTCAGGGTCCCGGACATCCCGATGCGCGCGATCAGGCGCGAAGTGATGAAAAACTGGAACAGGAACGCCAGCACCTGCACCACCTGGTCCACCGTGCTGAAAAGCGACGTGCGCGCCTCGAAGCCGCTGACCTGTTGGTCCACCAGCACCGCCAGCCCGTTGAACAGGAACGTGGATGTCAGGTTGTGCAGCAGCATCAGCAGGCAGGCGTAGAGCAGGTATTCAGAGCGAAATACGCGAACGGCACCTTCCCAGATGCTGCCGCCGATCACCGAACCCGATCCTTCCGTCTGCGAGATATCCTCGCGGGAACTGGCGTAACGCCCCAGCACGATAGCCATGACGGTCGCGACCAGGAGCGCTCCCACGGCTACCAGCATGACCCCGGACGCGCCGTGGTCGGCAACGACGAGGCGGGTGATGGAAGGGCCGACAATGGCCCCGATACTGCCGCCCGCCATGATGAAGCCAAACAACCGGGTGGCCTGCCCGGGCCGGAACACGTCGGCCATGAAGCTCCAGAAAATCGAGACCACGAACAGGTTGAATACGCTGAGCCAGACGTAAAAACTCCGCTGGATCCACTGCGGCGTTTCGTCGCCCTCGAAGCCGGCCGCGAACAGCAGCAGGTTGACGATAAAAAACAGGTACAGGCCCGGCACGAATTGACCGCGCCGAAAACGCGAAACCAGGAAGCCGAACACCGGCACGATCGCCAGCATGGTTACGAAGGTCGCGGTGTAAAGCAGATGCAGAATATCGCTGTTGTTGGCGGCTACCGCTCCGCGCAGCGGGCGAAGCATGAAATACCCGCCCAGGAGAAAGAAAAAATAGGCAAAGGCGATAGCGAGCCGCGGCCACTCGCCGGGCTCGACGCGCACCAGTTTCGCCAGCATTCCGCGGCTGACTTCTGCAGGCATCAATCTTCCATGATGCTGACGGCCTGACCCGGCTGCAGCCGTTCGTTACCGCGGATCACCACCCGGTCACCGGGCTCGACCGCTCCCGTGATCTCGATACGCTCACCCTGCCCCACGCCGGCGGTCACCTGGACCTGCCGCGCCGTGCCGTCATCGTTCAAAACGAAAACACTCATGCCTTCCGGCCGGAGGACCAGCGCGTCGCGCGGCACTGTCAGGGCCTGGCGAAATTCGGAGACGGGAATGGAAACACGCAACGTCTGCCCGACCGGAAAGCGGGTATTCTCGGGGTCTAGCCGCAGCTCGAACTGGTGATTGCTGAGGTCCCCCACCGCCACGACGGTGCGCACGACGCCCGTTTCGACCCGGTTCGGCGAACGCATTTCCAAGCGCTGACCGGGGCGTACGAACTGGAAATAATCCAACGGTGCGCGTGCAATCACTTCGAGGTTTTGCTGGTCCACGAGACGCACGACCTGGCTGCCGACCACGACGCGCTCACCGGGCATCATCAGCCGCTCGACGACTATGCCCCCGTAAGGCGCGAGAATCCGCGTACGCGCCAGCTGATCCTCGTTCTGCGCCAGGCGGGCGCGCGCGATCGCGAGGTCACCGCGGGCGACGTCGCGGTCTGAACGGGTCTGCTCCAGCTGCGTTAGGGCCGCCAGGTTGGACTCCGACAGCTTGGCGAATCGCTGCTCTTCGCCTTCGAGAAACCGCAAACTGGCCTTGGCGCGCTCGACCTGTGCTTTCAGCTCGGTATTCCGCAGTTGCAGCGTGGTGTCCTCGATGAACGCTACCGGGTCGCCCTCGTCGACCACGGTACCGACATC
>Ga0180436_10000964_pt1 | contig 28705 bp, 22 predicted proteins | sample SS_ome_2_FD_132434 | JGI IMG/M metagenome (GOLD analysis project Ga0180436, IMG submission 132434) | Hypersaline lake sediment archaeal communities from the Salton Sea, California, USA - SS_3_S_2 metaG | ecosystem: Environmental > Aquatic > Non-marine Saline and Alkaline > Hypersaline >... | reverse complement strand
GGACTTTTGTTTCGAATTCATTAATCAATCGATTTAATGCTGCTTGATTTTCATTCTTATAGGTTAAATGCAACGACACATATTTATGTTCATCTGTCTTTTTTTTGCTCTTCGACCCCCAGTCATCCCTAGCCAACGATAATAGAACCGCCCTGGCCTGATCCGCACTCTGGTAGCGCTCTTGCGGGTCACAGCGTCCGGCCGTCAAAATGAATTCTCGCATCATGTCTGGAAGATTTGAGATCTTTTTACCTGGATCAGGTATGTTTTTTGTTAAATGCATATCGGACAATGCCATGGCACTGTCTTCTGGAAATGGCCGTCCACCGGTCACCATTTCATATGCCATAATACCTAATGCGTATATGTCGGTCCGTGTATCTACAGGCGTGCCCTCAATTTGCTCTGGAGCCATGTAGTAGAGCGTACCGGCATTTGAAAAATCCTCGGTCCCGGGCACGCATGCCAATCCAAAATCAAGGATTTTGGCATTGTCACCAGGTTGGACAATTATATTGGATGGGTTAATGTCGCGGTGGATGATACCATGGTTGTGGGCATAGGCCAATGCCGAACAAATTTGAATCAAAAAATGGGCAGCTAGATCCGGAGGAATCCTTCTCAAGTGTGAGATCATATCTTTAAGTGAGTCACCTCTTAAATACTCCATAATGATAAACAACGTTCGGTAGCGTTCCTCAAAATCATAGACCTTTACAATATGTTCGTGTGAAAGCGAAGCAATCGTTCTGGCCTCGTTGTAAAAACTGTCGAGAAAATCCTCATACAACGTCATGTTGTGCCGCATCATCTTAATGACCACCGGCATATTAAGACTTTGGTGAACGCCCTTGTAAACAATACTGAATGCGCCCCGGCCAATGATATCGGTCGCCACATATTTGCCGATGGTTCGGTAGGCCGTAGGCCTGCGGCTATCCAGCCTATCAGCAACCAACTCGGTGATAAATTCCAACAGAGCCGGATCTATTTCAGCCATTTTTTCGAATTGATCCTTGGTCATGACCCAGAGATCCAAGTCTGTTTCCGCTTCAACATGTGCGCGCCTGGGCTCACCCGTCAGAATCCCAAGCCCGCCAACAATATCACCCTCGCCATAATGGTTGACCGGGTGCAGTTCACCATCTTTCTCGACGATAACCAAACACGAACCGCGCTGGATAATATAGGCCGTGTCCTCCACTTTACCCTGCACAACGAAGCGCTCACCTGCTTTGACATGCCGATATGTCATTTTATCAAAAAAAGGGCTGCGGTTTTCCTGGTTTAGAAACTGCAAAAACTTGGTCCGGCGGTTGCTCAATCCTTCTTCGTCCTGAACCATCTGATAGAAGTCGCAGTTCAAACAGGAAACACGCTTATCGGCGAAGGATCCCTGAACGCAGCCCCCACAAAGCGTTCCCGCAACAGCCCAACAGATTCTGCCCGCACATTTGCCTGAATTGATTCCGTCATAAGACAGGTCGGCGGCAGCCGGGCACACACCATACTCAGCAATGTTCGACCCGTTCGGTTCCCGGCCGCACATCATGACTTCCCAGCAATTTAGCCTTTTCTTTTGAACGGGTTTGTTTTTAGATTCCTTTTCCATTTACGCTCTCATTTATCAGGGAACCACTGCCCTGCCAACTGTCGAGCAATGCTCCGAAATAAAAATGGGGTGGACTCTATTCAGCCTGAAGTCTTTGAACTCAAATATGAAAGGATTTTATCCATCTGTGTATGAATACCTTTGAAATGATGCGACCCGGCAGCTAGAATTTGCTCCTCGGTCTGTACATAGCGCGAGGAAACCAATTCGTTACGACAGTTGGATACAAGACCTTTAACCGATTCCGGTGTGATTTCGAGGTGAAATTGTAACCCGATGATTGATCTGCCAATCTGGAATGCCTGGTTCTTACACCCCTGACTGCCAGCCAGGAGGGTTGCACCAGGGGGTAGATCAAAGGTTTCGCCATGCCAATGAAATACATCCATCGACAGTGGTAAACTGAAGGTTGAGCCATCCGATGGTGACATCGCTTCAATGGGGAACCACCCGATCTCTTTTACAGGATTTTGATATACATTAGCACCCATTGCGCTTGCAATTAGCTGAGCCCCCAAACATATGCCCATAACCGGCTTCTCTTTTTTTATAGCGTTTCGAATGAATTGTTTTTCCTGGGTAAGCCATGGAAAAAGATCTTCATCGTTGGCGCTCATGGGGCCACCCATAACAATCAGAAAGTCGACCTCATCAATATTCGGCAATTTCGCTGAGTTGAAAAACTTTGTGCTGGATATTGCATGCCCATTCATTCTGAGCCAGGGTTCAATGCTGCCTAAGCCTTCAAAGGGAACATGTTGCAAGAAGTGAGCGTTCATTTTTTTACCTTCTGAATCCAGGACAGTTAGCATGAGCATATTATGAAACATTCAGGTTAAGCGCTTGCCAGCTCCCTTCTGTCCGCCATATCCACCAGCGTGCGTTCACGGGCCTTGTCGATGCCAAGCGCCGACCGCCTTTCATCGATGTGCTTGATCATCAACTGGGCCATTTCATGGGGGTCCATGGTGAAACCCCACTTGCCCAGTCCCTGGGACTGCAACCCGTCAAACATGAGACGGTGGAATTTGGTTCCTTCGATGATGGGATAGGTCACTCCGAAAACCGTGTACACACCGGATGCAACAAAATACTGGCCGATGGCAATCGCCTTTTCACTGTACCACTCCGGTGCCGCACCGGCCACCGGCAGGTCGGCAATGCTGTCACCGAGTCCGCCGGTTTTCACCATTTCTGCGCAGGCGATCAGGATTCGGGTATTGTCGACACAGGCGCCCAAGCCCAGAACCGGCGGCATACCCACGGTTTCACAAACTTCCCGGAGCCCGGGCCCGGCATAAAAGGCAGCCTCCGGTGTACATAATCCGGCTTTTGCCAATGTGATCTGGGAACAGCCGGTCTGAACCACCAGAATGTCGTGCTTGATCAGCTCCTTTACCAGTTCAACGTGGACCCAATCCTGTTTCATACGCGGATTCACACACCCGACGACGCCAGCCACCCCGCGGATACGGCCGTTGATGATGTTGTCATTCAATGGCGTATAGGAAGCACGGAACGATCCACCCAGCATATAGTTGATGTACTCATGCGAGAACCCATGCACTCCCACAGACTTGTTCCGGGGAATTTCAATTTGAAGGTCGCGATTTTTAAACCGTTCGATGGCCCTATTTACGATGGCATGTGTACATGTTTGAGGATCGTGCTCATCAAATTCGATATGTTCGGCACCTTCAATCCTGCAGCTTGGATTGGTAGTGAAAATCTTCGTCCCATAGCATTCGCCCACCTTCACCAAGCTCTGCTGGATACACTGAACATCCACACCCATGGCATCCACGGCACCGGTCACCAGAACAGCCTCGGTGGACATGAAATTGCCGGCATGCGGGATGCCGTGGCGCGACAGCATCTCAAGCCCTGAGCAGCACATACCCACCAGGTTGAGGCCGTTGGCACCGGCATCCCTGGCCGCCTCGATAAGACCGTGATCCTGGACGGCCGCAACCATGGACTCCAGGAGATAGGGCTCATGACCATGAATAATAATGTTGACTTCATCTTCCTTGAGGCAGCCCATATCGACTTCCCCCTGGACAGGTACCGGTGTATTGAATAGAATGTCTGAAATCTCAGTCGCCACCATGGAGCCGCCCCAACCATCGACCAAGGCGGTGCGACTGATCTGTTTGGTGAGATTTTCAAAGTCCTGGTCCATACCGGCATGGGTCCGCTGCAAAAGTTCCATGACCTCCAACATCGCTCCACGCGGAACAATGTCCAGCTTTCTCCATGCTTCCAGCGTTTTTCGGGGGACCCTTTTGACAAAGGGGATCTCGCCTTCAGTTAGGTGGAACACCTTTTCCATTTCAACACAAAGATCGGCGGCAATGGCATGGATGTCGCGTCCCTCGGTTTCGATTTCCAACGATTCGGCAACCTCGAGCAGCTTGTTGGTATCCTTGATGGCATAATCCTTGATCCTGCCCTCCACAACACCCCTGAACAGGTTGAGCATATTCCTCCCGTGGCTGGAATGGGCGGCCGTACCGGTTGCGACCATGCGGGCAAAATTACGCGATTGAATCGTGTCTATGGTGGCTCCGCAAACTCCCACCTTGGCATATGGATCCTTTGCGTTTATCCGGCAGGGCCCCATGGCGCAGTGCTTGCAGCAAGCCGATTTTGCACCAATGGGGCACGGTTTCATGTTGGTTGCCCTGTCAAAAGCCGTCTGCACCCCGTCCCTTTGGGCTTTGCGCAGCATTTGGCCCGTCGATTTACACGTGGTCCAATCGGCAACGTCCCTAACCTTATCGGGTTTTGCGTCTATGTTTTTTTCTGCATTCATTGGATGTCCTCCGCATTGATTTTTAATATAAATTTGGGTAACACGATGTTAATTCCAATCCAGTAGTCTGCTTTCGCCTTCGAGTTTGCGAATCTCCGTGAGATCCTGGCTGACCTCGAGGGTGCCCCTGTAGTAGCCTGTGTCGTCCCGCACGGCAAAATAGCGGATGTATATAAATCTGCCTCCCAATTGTATCCAGAAGGCAGCCGTATCCTCGTCGCCGGATTTGAAAGCATCCAGTATTTTGTTGACGATGTGCACGCTCTTGGGCGGATGACAGTTGCGAACCTCCCGGCCGATTACAGCCGGGCTTCTGGGGAAGATTCTTGCGGGTCCTTCTGAATAAAAGGCCACCCTGTCATTTGCATCCACGAATGTCAGATCGACAGGCAGGTGCGTCAGCATCAGATTGACCTGGTCAAGGGTCATGCGCCCGGTTTTCAATCCCAACAAACCGTCTGCATCTTTTCCCATCACAGGAGAAGATGCGAAGGCTGTTTCACCCACTTTGCCGACTTTTTGCGGCCATCCGACATCCGGAACCACCCAGGCAAAACCGATGTCGGCTTCGCCTGACTTAACCTTGATCCATTCCTCTTCGGAAAGCATGTCGAGGCTGGTTGGAAATAATATATGTTCTTCCTTATAAATCATGTCGCGGATGGCCTGGATGGCTGACTTGAGAGAAACTACCACCTGTTCGGGTCGGCTTTCCGTAAACGCTTCCTTGGCTCTCTTCAATTCTGCGCGGATATCGTCATGAATCGACCACATCACCTGAGACGGCCCCATGAAATGATGGGCCTCGAGCATCGGGAACAATTGATTTTCCTTGCGCAGATAGTGGATGTTGATTTCACCTAAACGTTCCATCAGTGAATCCAAGGTATGCCTGTGCTCGGCAAAGTCTTCCTGGTTTACAGGATGGCCTAGCAAGCCGATGGTTATACTGAGCTGGCTCATGATATCTTCAACCGCCCGATTCTCCTTCATAAACGTATGGATCGGGTGTCCCGGTGGCGGATCCAGGCGATCTTGTTCTTCAAAAGCGTCTTTGAAGATTTCCACATGAACGTCGCACAGACGTTTTATCTCCTCTGCAGGCATACCTTCCCGGATGAGCGCCTGTTCCATCTTGGCCACTTCCGGGGCGCTCACCCCCTGGATGACGCTTTTGAACCTTTCCTTCAACACATCGGGGGATTGCCCGTTGTGAAGATCCCTGATAATCTCCTTCAGCTTTTCCTGGCGATCCCCTGATGTTGGCGATGCTGCTGCGCCCCCATCTGCTTTTTCAGGAACCGGCTTATCCTCGCCGGCATGCTTTTGGATTTCGGTAGCTATTTTTGACAATAGTACATCAACCTCAATACCGCCTATCATGGCCGCATTGCCTATGGTGGCCACCTTGCCAACTGTTTTTCGCATTACGGGATTCTTCAGTGCCTTGAACTTCTCGGAAACCTGTGGCAGAAAATCCTGCAGGAAGGGATATTGCGCCAGCAGCTTGTCAATGTTTGTGTCCGGCGTGAGATTCATCGGATTACCTCCTATAGAATGTTAGTCGGCCTTGGTGCTATTGCCCGTGAATCAACAGGAGTTCGAAATCCGGACTGGGCATGGTTTTATTTCAATAAAGACGTTATTTTTTATAAATCGCCTGCACTGGCATAGACATGACTTAAGTCAATAAAATATATTTTGCTTACCACATTGTATTACCTGCCGCCATTTATGATATTCTCTATGTTTGAAATATACGTACTACAAGCCATAAAAAAGCAGGGCCGAATTTGACCCTGCTCATGCTCTAAGAAAAGATATTAAGATTACTTTATGAAGAATTTTTTTCTGCCAGCACCGGCTACTCCAATTAGGCCGGTACCAAGAAGGAGCATTGTTGCCGGTTCGGGGACGGGTGCTGTAGGCGGCGCTGTGTCGGAAAAACTGCCTGCCTCGATAAATACGGCAGAGTCCAATCGATTATCGCCGGTGTCTGCGATAGCCAATGTAATATTATGTGCTCCGGGGCTGAGGCCCAAAGCACTTGCGATAAATATATCCGTAAAACCATCGTATGCGATATCAAAAGAAGGGCCGCCGTCATCCAAGTCATTATTGTTATAAAATTCAGGATTAGAGGCATCTACGCCAAAGGGATTTCCGCCGTTAACAGTATCTATTGATACGAAATCTGATGTACCTGGAATCAGGGCAATGTTAACGCCATCAAGAAAGAACCCAAAAACATCATTGACACCAGTATCTACAAATTCATTATATTCTTCGGATGCAAATACGTACCTGAAGAACAAGTCTCCGCCGGTCGTAACAAAATCAAACGATAGCACTGCCGCATCGAAAGTGGGATTCGATACCAGAGCATCAAGGTTTGAGTTTCCTGGCGTATTGTTAACAGCGGTATGCTCATCGGAAACATTTGGTCCGGGCGCAAGAGATGCATCGCCACTTGTTAAAATGATTCCTGACTCAATTCCGATACCAGAACTTATCCCATCCGAGAATGTTCCCGCAGCGCCATTTGCACCGATAAATGTTGCAGAAGTAGGAACAACAGAAATGCCAGGACCTAATATTGTTGATGTGAGCGTAGATGGATCAGTGCTAGTTGTGACGATTAACGCCCAACTATTTGTCGAAATGAGTGCAAAGAACAAGACTGGAAAAAAAGCAGATTTCCACTTCATGGCAAGCCTCCTGTTGTTCGGGGAAGTTGTTAATAGAGAAGATGACACATAGTAGTATGCAAATTATGCACCAAAAAATATAGGATTATCTTAATTTCAATACGTTAAACATATCGATGAGTTAGACGGCTGGTGACAATATGAAATTGTATATATTGTGTAAAATGTTACACAAAACATGAGGAATTTATACCACATTGTGATATTTATGAATTAATTGAAGAAACGATTGAGGTCTGCCCTGTGGAATGCATTTATTGGGAGCATTAAGCCGTGTTCTGCTTATTGCGTTCACTGATGAATTCGGCTTAGGGTTCCAACGCCTCTGGCTTTGTAATTCCAAGCAGCTTTTTAAGCTGGGCATTTTGATGGGCCGGTCAAACCCCTTCCGCAATCGCAGCCACTCTTTCATTTCTTGCTTCTTCAAAGCATTACATCACATCTGTCGTACCGATATCCTTCCTGTTTAATGAATTATGATGATGGCAGTCCAACTGAAAAATTGACTTATATCAATGCCGCGGGTGGTTACATTGTGGTAAGAAAATGATTATATGAAACATGAACTCAGTGATGCCGAGCTGGATGTTGAAAAGCGGAATCATGAACGCCCAAACTCCTCCTGAGTTGAACCAGGGTGTCAAACAGGTTCTTTTCGATTTTTATTGGACACGCCTCGTTGACGATCTGGGATTTTCGCGTGATTTGATGGCGGATCAACAATTTTAATAAGGAGACTTCTCATGCAAAATGGCTATAGATTTGAAACCTTGTGTCTGCATGCCGGTCAAGCACCCGACCCGACAACCAACGCCCGTGCCGTGCCCGTTCACCGAACATCTTCCTATGTTTTCAACAGCACCGAGCATGCCGCCAATTTGTTTTCTTTGAAAGAAATGGGCAACATCTATACCCGGATTATGAATCCGACCCAGGACCAGTTGGAAAACGCCGTGGCCGCCCTTGAAGGCGGGGCTGCGGCTTTGGCGCTGTCATCGGGGACATCGGCAATTTTTTACACGATCATCAATATCTGTTCATCGGGTGACGAGATTGTTTCAGCCAACAACCTTTATGGCGGGACTTACACCATGTTCGATAGTATCCTGCCCCAATTCGGTATTCAAACACGCTTTGTCGACCCCCACGATCCTCAAAATTTCAGCGCCGCCATTAACGAGCATACACGTGCTGTATTCATCGAGACCATCGGTAACCCGGTTTTGGAATTCACTGATATCGAAGCGGTGGCAGCAATCGCCAAACAAAATGACCTACCGCTGATCGTCGATGCAACCTTTACGACGCCATACCTTTTAACAAGCATTCAACACGGCGCCGACATCGTCGTCAATTCGCTCACAAAGTGGATAGGCGGCCATGGAACCGGTATCGGCGGCGTGGTTGTCGATGCCGGCAAATTCAATTGGGGCAATCCGAAATTTCGTTTGTACAATGAACCCGATGCCAGCTACCACGATATTCGCTTCGCCCACGACCTCGGCGAGTTCAACCCGATCGCATTTATCATGCGGATGCGCCTGGTGCCGCTTCGCAATCTGGGGGCCTGCATCTCACCCGACAATGCCTGGTTGTTCCTACAGGGATTGGAAACCTTGCCTTTGCGAATGGAACGGCATTCGGAAAATGCCTTGAAGGTCGCCCGGTTCTTGAAGGAAAACGCTTGCGTGAGCTGGGTCCGCTATCCGGGTTTGCAAAAAGATCCTACGCATGCCACGGCAAAAAAATACCTACAAAAGGGATTTGGTGGCATGGTGGTCTTTGGCATCAAGGGTGGCTTTGAGGCGGGGCAAAATTTTGTCGATAATTTGAAACTTTTTTCACACCTGGCCAATGTCGGTGATGCCAAAAGCCTTGTGCTGCACCCCTCCAGTACGTCCCACTCTCAGTTGTCACTCGAAGACCAAAAGGCAAGCGGCTTGACGCCGGATCTTATCCGTCTCTCAATCGGAATCGAACACATTGACGATATTATCATGGACCTCGAACAGGCTTTTCAGAAAGTGTCATGAGCGAGTACATCCAAAATGACGAACATGGTATTTCCGTTGGTATCGTTGAGAAGCGATTTCATACCATTGCCGAACCGCCTGACGAGATGTTGCTGGAGAGCGGGGCCAGGCTCGGCCCCATCACGATAGCCTACGAAACCTATGGCCGGCTTAACGCCGACAAGTGTAATGCGGTTCTGATATTGCATGCCCTGTCCGGAGATTCCCACGTAGCGGGATACTACCGCAAAGACGATGTCAAGCCCGGATGGTGGGACAGCATGGTGGGCCCGGGCAAAGGCATAGACACGGATAAATATTTTGTGATCTGCTCCAATATCATCGGAAGCTGCATGGGATCAACCGGTCCCTGCACCATAAATCCTGAAACGGTACTACCGTATGGGCTGAATTTCCCAATGGTGACCATTGGGGACATGGTCGCTGTTCAAAAAGTTCTGATCAATTCGTTGGGAATCGATAAACTCCTGGCAGTCGTGGGTGGATCTGTGGGCGGCATGCAAGTGTTGGAATGGTGTGTTCGCTACCCGGAGATGGTAACCTCCGCAATAACCCTGGCCACGACCGCCAGGCACTCTGCGCTGGCAATTGCCTTCAACGAGATTGCCCGCCAGGCGATCATGGCCGACCCCAACTGGAACAACGGTGAATATTATTTTGGAGATCGGCCTGAAACCGGTTTGGCAGTGGCCCGCATGATTGGCCATGTCACCTATCTCTCGGATGAATCCATGCGGCTCAAGTTTGGCCGGCAATTGCAGAACAGAAATAAATTTTCATTCAGCTTTGATCCTGATTTCCGGGTAGAGAGTTACCTCCGTTACCAGGGCAAGCGCTTTGTCGATCGGTTCGATGCCAATGCATTTTTGTATATTACCAAAGCAGCCGACTACTTTGACCTGGCAGAACAGCACGGTGACGGCTCCCTGGTTAAGGCGCTTTCCAAATCAAAGGCGCGCTTTTTGGTGGTTTCATTTACCTCTGACTGGCTCTATCCAACTTATCAATCACGTGAAATGGTAAAAGCCATAAAGAAAAATGGTATGGACGTAAGCTTTTGCGAAATTGAAGCGGAATGGGGCCATGATGCCTTTTTGATACCCAATCCGAGGCTATCGAATATTATCGGGGGGTTTTTGAGTCGTGCAATCAATGACACTGCCGGGTAGGGAAATGCGTTTCGATTTAAAATTGATCGCTTCCTGGATTAAGCCGGGAACCAAGGTGCTTGATCTTGGCTGTGGTGAAGGGAGTCTGCTGGAATACCTGATTCAGACCAAACAAGTCGTCGGCTCGGGAATCGAACAAAACGAAAGCAGAGTCGCAAGGTGTATTGAAAAGGGCTTAACGGTTCTGCAAGGCGATATCAATGCAGAGGTTGAAGACTACTCACCAAGTAGTTTCGATTACGTCATCTTGAGTCAGACGCTGCAGCAGGTATACGCTCCCGACCACCTGATCCGGTCTATGCTGCGGGTTGGCAAAAAGGGTATTGTCAGCTTCCCGAATTTCAGTCACTGGCGAGTGAGGCTACAGCTTTTAACAACGGGTTATGCCCCCGTTACCAGGCAGCTTCCTTACCAATGGTATGACACGCCCAATATACGCGTTATTACGCTTAAGGATTTTAGAAAGTTTGCCAGAGAGATCGGATGCCGTGTATTAAAGGAAGCCGCCATCGATACCCCGGCACGCCACAAGATTGGAACCATCATCCGGGCTATGCCCAATCTCCGGGCTACTTATGGTATTTTCATGATAGGTAGCTAACTCACGAAACGCTTTGCTTTTAATCCTTATTCAAAGGCGTTCTATGGATCTCCGCAACCTACAAATCGTTTGAAGTATTTGGGCGACCAGAAATTGAATCCCATTGTTTGAAAATTCATCCGACCCCTCAATTGGAAATTTAATCCCTTTATAGGCCGCTTCGAACTGATGCAGAAAATCCCTAATAAAATATTGGGTCCGCCTGGTTTCGTGGGGATAATCCGTTCTGATGCGGTAAAAAAGGTTTCTCAGCTTTAGCAGCACGGGTTTATAATCAATTACCTGCCCTGCTTTACCACAGATCAATAGGGGGCCCGCCCAAAAGTATCGTCCCGTTGAGACGATTCCGAGACAGCCATGGCGCAGGGCGATATGCATACACGGCATGTCGTCAGGGTTATGCTCATTTTTTTGGAAGGCATTTCCGTTCGGGAAAACGCTTTGAATGCCGGATGCCATCCGGCCGGTCGCCTCTGAAATCTTCGCTTTCACCGCTGGCGCTGGCCCCAAAGCGTCCGAATGACACATCCAGCCCAGGTAGTGCTCGAATATGCGATTGTCCTCGAAACCGGTTGGCGGATCTTTAAGCGTATGCCAGAACATGGCCTCATAGCCATGGATCACTAAATCGATAACGTTTTCAATCGGTAGATCATCGTCTGCAAATTTAATGGCGTAATTGGCCATAAACTCGATCGTTATACGGATCCACTTGTCTATGCACAGCTCATGGGTGGACCGCATCAGCATGTCTAAATACAGGGGCAGGTAGCGGCAGTGTTCCTTTTCCAAAAACCTGAAAGCTCTGGGAAGGATAATCCATGGAGTAGAAACGTCTTCCAACAGGTCAAAAAGGTTTCGCGGGTGCATGTGCAGGTCGACCATTTCGAAAAATGCCGGAGAAGACGACCGTGAAGGCAGGAAGTACATATCGTATGTTTTTTGGGCCCGGTGTAATAAGCCCTGCTCAACTTCGGCAACATCTGACCTGGCTTTGGGATCGATATGCTGGATCTTGTTGCTTGTCCTCCCAAATTTCTCCCAGGCCGGCATGGCGATTTGGATCAAAGCCCTTGCAAAGGATGCATCCATGCCGATCTGCGTCAGTACAGGTAACACGGTAGTGTCGATCGCCAGTTTCAGCCCAATAGGCATTTTAGGCAATTCTAGTGCCTCGCGACAGTACCGGGCAGATTGCCAGGCACGATATTCGTTACGCGCCAGTATGCTTTTGCAGTTGTCACTGGCTGCAGTGGCAATATTCATGATGACCACCTCTATTGTTGTGGCCTTTTATTTATAAAAATAAATCCGTGCTGATGTAGCGTTCACCCGTGCTTGGTAAAATAACGACAATTCTTTTACCCCTTGACTCCTTGCGTTTGGCAATTTCAAGAGCCGCATATACTGCGGCTCCGGATGAAATACCGCAAAGAATACCTTCCGTTTTTGCGACTTGCCTTGCAGTCACAAATGCCTTTTCATCATCTACAGTGAAAATTTCATCAATTACACTTTGATCAAGAACATTCGGAATAAACCCTGCGCCGATTCCCTGTATTTTATGGGGTCCTTTTTTTCCTCCTGATAAAACCGGTGATGCAGACGGTTCTACGGCAACTACTTTGAAATCAGGGTTGCGCTCTTTTATCACTTGCCCGACTCCGGTAATCGTGCCGCCGGTTCCCACACCTGAAATCAAGATGTCCACCTTTCCCTTGGTATCTGCCCATATTTCTTCAGCGGTGGTTTCACGATGAATTTGGGGGTTCGCCGGATTATCAAATTGATTGGGCATAAATGAATTTTCCGCCTGGTTGAAGATCTCCATGGCCTTGTCGATAGCCCCGGGCATTCCTGCCTTACCCGGTGTTAAAACGATTTCAGCTCCCAAATGACTTAACAGTTTTCGGCGCTCCATACTCATCGTTTCCGGCATGGTCAAGCAGAGCCGGTATCCTTTGGCAGCACAAACAAAAGCCAATGCAATACCCGTATTCCCACTGGTTGGCTCCACAATAAGTGTGTCTGGATTAAGCCTACCTGTCTCTGCAGCGTTGTCGATCATGGCTGCTCCGATTCGATCCTTCACACTGCCGAGTGGATTCATGAATTCCAGTTTTGCCAGCAATTCACTATCTAAGTCAGCTTTAATATTGTTCAGGCAAACAAGCGGTGTTCTTCCGATGGTTTTTTTAATGTTGTCATAAATAGGCATAATTTCCCCCTAGGTCTTGACCCAATGGAGATCCCATTGAGGTATCGCAAACATGACTTTGATGCCTTGCGGTATCGATTCGGGATGCATACCTATATTTTAGTTTTGCGGGGAAGTCCCTTCTGCCGTAGAAACCAAAGGAGGGGCAGCATGGGAGATTGCCTCCTACGCCTCCATACTGCCACCTCATTAGTAGCTCAATTAGCTAGTGCGTTACAGCTCGACTCCCAGGCGTTCCCAAACCGATTCACCATCCTCGATCTTAGCTGCTTTCAAATGCGGATAGGTGGTTATCAGAAAATAAGCCAGTGGCAGCACGCCTAAAGCAATGATAATCATGTCCGGAAGAGCGCGTAAGGTTCCAAGGAAGACCACCGGCCCGCTTTCGAAAAATTCCGCGCTTCTGGCAGCCCATAGACCATCTTTAAAAGAAATCCAAGCCTGCATAAGGCCTACGGGCAGCAAGGTGATAAAGGCCATCAGAAACAGCCCCCCATTGAGACCCCAGAAAGAAAGCTTCAAAATACCGTCTTTCCAATAGGCCTTGTCGACCAGTCCCCGCCATGAAAACAGCAGTAAGGCCACCGAAAGCATGCCGTAGGTGCCGAACATGGCCGTGTGGCCATGGTGCATGGTCAGATAGGTGCCGTGCTCGTAAAAATTGATTATCGGCAAGTTGATCAGGAAGCCAAAGATTCCGGCACCTAAGAAATTCCAGAAAGAGGCTGCCACCAGAAAATACATGGGCCATTTGTAGCTAAATTCCCGTCCCTGCTTACGGATATCACGGTACTCCATTAATCCGCGAACCACCAGGGTCAAGAGCGGAACAGGTTCCATGGAGGAGAATATCGCACCCCATCCAACCCAGAAAGCGGCTCCTCCATACCAGTAATAATGATGGGCGGTGCCGATGATACCACTTATAAAGGTGATAGCGGCCGTGAAATAGGCAACCCGCAATGCCGCTTTGGCCGTAGCCAACCCCATGGCAACCATCAAGAGGGCGATGACCGCGATCCCGAAGAATTCGAAGATGCTCTCTACCCACAGATGGACCACAAACCAGCGCCAGTAATCGGCCATGGTCAGATGGGAGCCCCGGCCGTAAAAAAGACCGAAACCGAAAAAAGCCACTACCAAAACCGCACTGAATACGTAAAACCAGATTAAAGCGCTGAATTCATCTTTGTGTTCCTTCAAATGATTGCCGACGGCACGGTAGACCACCAGGAGCCAAAAAATCAGCCCGCCAAACAAAAGGATTTGCCACAGGCGGCCCAATTCAAGAAATTCCCATCCCTGATGGCCGAGCCAAAACCACAGATCGCCCAGCATCCCCTTGATTCCTAAAAACTCACCGGTAAGGCTTCCAACGGCCACAAGCAAAACGGCCGAGAAAAGCACCTGAACCAGAAGACCCTGTTTGACAGGTTCTTTCCCTCCGATTATGGGGGCCAGGTAAATAGCCGATGCCAGCCAGGTGGTGGCAATCCAAAATACCATCAGTTGCAGATGCCAGGTTTTGGCCAAATTGTAAGGGATGATCTCGGCCACGAAATCAAAATAAAATCTGCCCGGATGAATGGTATAATGGGCCAGTAAACCCCCAAAAGACGTTTGAACCAGGAACAGCAAAATGACAACCACAAAAAATTTAGCTGCTGCGAGCTGGCTGCGTGTAAGGGGCATTTCGATTAATTTTTCGGCCAGGGCTACCCCCTTGGCTTGTCCATACCAAAAGCCGTACCGATGAATCCACCAAACAAAAAGGCCCAAAACCAAAAGCAGGGCCAAGACCCCGGCAATGGAATAGAAAAAAGCATCCGTGCTGGGCACATTGCCGACTCTAACATCCGGTGGCCAGTTGTTGGTGTAGGAGTAGTCCTCTCCCGGACGAAGGGTTGAGGCAACCCAGGCCGTCCAAAAGAAAAAACGCGATATTTCAAGCCGCTGGGTTTCTTCCTTGATGGTATTGGGTAAAAAACCAAAGCGTTGAAAACCCTCGGTGAAAATTTTGTCCCAGTGCGCTTTTACACGGTTAAGACCTTCAACCTGTGATGCAGTTAAGGTGAGGGTATCGTTGGCACTGTCATAGCGATTCGTCTTGATTTCATGAGTAATTTTAACGTCAATCAGTCCTTTTTGAAGATCATCAAGGGCTTCATAGGATTTACCATAATCCTGACTGGCGTAGTAATCACCGATAACGTCCGCAATGAGTTTCAGGCTTGCGGCAGAAAATTCCGGACCGCGCTGAGACCCGTGTCCCCAGACAGCTCCTTGGTCCATCAGACCGTAGCGTTGATATACATTCTGACCCGCGATAATGTTTGCTTTTTCGAAGAGCAGGTTGCCGTCGGGATCAACCACTTTTCCCGGATATGGTGGGAGATCCTTTTTCATCGCAACGCCGCCACCAAGCAGAACAACCATGGCTACTACGAAACAGAGAATAGCAGCCCACTTGAGAGAATTAAGAGACATAATCGACCTCCTTTCGCTTGTTCAATATGATTTCTTCATCTTTTTATCTACTTTTATTGCCAAATTAGATCTTTTTTATCAAAAGACCACTTTCATTTTTAATAGATCTGGTCGATGGTGGTTTCGTTTAAAATTTTATCAAACTGCTCAGATATGATACGCCATCTTAGATGCAATCCGCAGGACCCGTCACACTGATTCAGCCCCAACATACATTTCTTATAATCATCGACGGCCATGAAGAGATTGACAACATCGTAAAGTTTGATTTCTGAAGCAGGCTTGGCCAATTTTACGCCGCCATTTCGGCCTCTTATGGCTTCAATCATTCCAGCCTGGGTCAAGCGATTTAAAATCTTGGATAAAAAATTCTGTGGGATCTCCATTTCTCTGGCAATCAATGCAGACAATACCGGCTCATCAGAATCCTGGTTGGCTAAATACCCCATGGCTCTCAAAGCATATGTGGCTGTTTGACTCAACATAGCGCATCCGTTCTTTATAGGAATGAAGATGCTTTAACACATAAGATAAGAGCATCCGCTTGTCAAGATTTATTTCACATTATTTCCTAAACTGTGCTATTGATCGGTTATTCCCTGACGCCTACCCTTACAAACACCATTAAATCTGTGGCTTTATCTTTATGGCAATGTCTTTTTCGAAATCGGGCAAAATTACTGTAAGAGTATTCCCGTTTGTGGCCTGTTGAACAGTACTTATCAAACCACCTGTCTGACGGGTCTGCCAGAATTCAATTTGGTACGTTCCGGAATTCAGATCGGACACTTTGACCATGGCACCACTGATAACGCCGTGATCATTCATATGGTACTGGCTGCCCCGGTCATATGCCCATATGTAAGCATGATTTGAACTGGCCTGTGCGACCGTCGCAACAATAGGTATGGAGAGACCTTCGAAATTGTATGAACTGATCTTGAAGTAATCGTTGCCGGTATTCAAGACCTGCACCAAGTGAACACCGGCATTGAGGGGGACCGTGATGGTAAAATTTGTTTCTGCGCCACTGTAACTTTCAGAAAAAACCGGGTTCCCATCGACTGTTATAGCGATCGCAGCCGAATAAGGTGACACCTCCTCGACCGAGATACTAAAATTACCCGGTTCACTGAGCGTCACTGTAAAAATGGGATCAGACCGAAGATTTTCATGCCCGGTGCCGTGCAACCAGATGGAAAGATACTCAATGCCGGGCACCGTATCGTCGTCAGTTACCGTAAAAGCAGTTTGTGTTGAGGGTGCATCGAAATTGATCAGCCCGGGCGTGGCCGAAAGCCCTGAAGTCGTTGGCACACCGGAGACCTGTGGCGTCACGGATACCAATCCATGCGCAGCAGGATCCTCTCCTTCCCAGTAGTAGGCCAGCGGTGCGTACACATGATAAAGATCCAGGGTGTGAATATAGGAGTCCCACCACCACAACATGGCCCCGGAATTGAGCATGGCGGCGGTCCAGATCCCGTTGTGCATTATCAAGGCATCGTAAAGCTGGGTTCGCTCCGGCTCCGGCATGGACTCCACAACAGTTTCTGCCATTTGATCCTCTGCCCCGAATTCCCCGACAAGAACGGGCTTGCCAATATGCTCAAGACGCTGGATTTGCCGCTTGATACTTGAAATTTTATTGGGCTCGTAATTATGGAACTGGATCATGTCGATATCGGCCAGTTCCCAGACCGGATCCAGTCGCTCCTCTTCGGCGGAACTGGTGGTTATGAGGTGCCCGAATGGATCGATGTCGCGTAAATATTCGGAAATCTCAGCATGCCAGTCGATCGCATCGGTGCGAACCGATTGTGACTCGCGAAAGCCATCCACAAATTGGACTTCATTGAAAATCTCCCAACAGAGAATGGCGGGTGAGTAGGCCCACCGGGCAACGAAGTAGCGCAGCTTTCGTTTCAGCAGGTTGATGGCCTGTGCATCGTTAAAAAAATCCCCGGGCTGCAGCAAAAATCCCCCGGCATCTGCATTGGCAATATTGTATGGATTGTCATGCCATTGCGGATAGATCGTGGTGCTGAAAATTATGGCGTTATGCAATGCCAACTGAATGGCGATACCATGTCTCGCGGCACTTTCAATGATTCGGTCGATTTTCCAGGCAAGTTCCAGGCTGTAGCGTCCCAACCCGTGATAGTAACCGGTGTAGTTGGGAATCCATTCCAAAGACTGGCCTTCGAAGTAGTGGATCAAATGGATTCGGGTCCAGTTGGCGCCGTTGGCTGCCATACGGCCAAAATAATCATCCCAGAAGGCAAGTCCGATGCCGGTACCATCCTCCCAGGCCACATTATGGCCAATCGGAATAAACGGCTGACCGTTGTCGTATTGCATGAACCGGCCGTCGCGTGCATCGATTCGAATAAAGCCTTTGTTTGAGCTGGGGACAACTGTAAATCGGCCGCCTGTGCCGACCTGGCGGCTGCCATCGCCATCCGTCAACGTAATCGTATAGACATGCTCACCCACCTGAGAAGGTGTAAACCGGGCTTTCCAATTCGGCGTACTGCCGTTGCCGTAGCGCTCCGGTTCAGCTGCAACAATTTCAAAATCCTGGTTGTAGAAAGCCGGCAACAGCACGTGGGAGCCGTCAGGAAGCGCAACATCCACATCAATTGCGACTTCATCGGTATCAAAAGGGTTGTTGTAGATTTGCGGAATTGCAAACGTGATCTCGTGCTTATCAAACAGCATAACAGCGTCGTCGTCCACGATGCGACCGTTCGCTGTTGAAATCTGAAGCTCGGCGTTTACGGAGGGATTGGACAATTCTATGGTAAACACCTCTTCCGCTTCATACTCGGTATCGCCCAGTATTTCCACTGTCAATGCAACCTGGGTTTCCCAGGGATCGAAATTAAGCGTTCCGAAAATGGTATTATAGTCACTGCCGCCGACGGCGGTACCATCAATGGTGACGTATTCAATCGTTACGAATTCGCCTACGGCTGCACTAAGCGTGATGTTGAAAATGAGAGATGTAATGCCATCGTCGCCCTCTGTCACCATACCGTCCGATATGGTTATTTTGGGTAAATCATCATTTAATATGGTGCCAACAGCTTGGGTTGTGGCGATACTGGCATTTGTGGAGGGGTGAGACAGTATCAGATAGAAATCTTCATCCCCTTCGACGATATCGTCTCCATTAACGGATACATTGATTTCTTTATTGGTCTCTCCAGGCACGAAACTGAGCGTTCCCGACGTTGCGGAATAATCGCTCCCGGTCGTAGCGGTATTGTCCATGGTAACGTAGTCAACAGTAACAACCTCGTCAATCGACTGGCTTAGCAAAACCTGAAATGTAAGGTTCTGGACGCCTGAATTGCCTTCTAAAAGCGCAGCATTGGTGATTTCAATAGAGGGATTCGTACCATTACCCGTGCCACCGCTGCCGTTGTCATCTCCCCCACCTCCGGTACAGGCAAGGATCAATACAAAAGAGGTCAATTTTACACAGATCAATCCTACAGCATAGAGACGTGAAATAGACTTTCTATGGCTTACTTTCATTTTATCAACCGTGTATGCAAAATAGTCCATTCAATACACAATTCATTTTACATCAATTCTATCTTTATTAAATTTGATTAAAAAGTAATTGACCCAAGTCAAATTATGAAAAGTTTCTGAAAAGGGATAAAATGGGGCACAGGCACTTTTTTTCAGAGAAGGGATATTGGAAGGTCAGTATACCGTAGATCGTGCTGTAGAATCCGATAACTGCTTTAAATTTTATTAAATTCTGAGTCCTGTAGGTTTTGAAACTCATGGGGTATGGCAAATAATCGCCATGAATTACTGATTTTTATCAATTGCCGCTAAAACTTCCGTATAGCGCTTTTTCAATTCATAGAATCCGTGCCACCAGGTATAATCGGGCGCCATCATAGCAGCCCCCATCTTGGCGCTGCGCCCCTCCCTGCGCCAAAATTCATCCAGCATCTTTTCAAGCGGCTCATCAGTTACGCTGGCGCTATCAAGTTTTCCGATGGCATAAAGGTTGTTTAGTTTGCGGCGGAGCGGTTGGTAATAAATCTGATTGTATTCTTCAACGACTTGGTCCAGTCCAGCAAAATGACTGGCCGTCCAAGACAAACTGTGGCATCGTTGACATACGGATTCCATCCGCCTGCGGGCCGCCTGCCACTCGATTCCTTTCGGATGCACGCTCAACGGCGCCTGGAGTTCCCAAGACAACCGCAGCCCTACATTATGGCTGGATGCCAAATCACCAATTCCTGAGATATGACACACGGCACAGGTGGGTGTGCGATAGTCGACACCGGCGGTCCAAGTCGATATCGCGGTTTTCCATTGCCAGTTTCTGCCCTCTGCAGCATAGATGGTACCATGCTTAGATTCTGTGTAAATCTCCGCCTGCGGATGTTCCGGTCCCACATGACATTTTCCACACGCCTCGGGGCGACGTGACATGGCGACTGAAAAAGTATGGCGGCCGTGGCAGGAACCACAGTCTCCAATGGATCCATCAGGATTGAGTCTTCCGATTCCTTTGCCCATAAAATTGCGGCTTTGAAATTTATTGATCTCATGTCCCAGCCCGGTTCCATGGCAGCTTTCGCACCCAGACATCAGATCAACCAGGCTCAAACGGCCGTCCCTTAGCCATGGGTCGATGCGGCGCACAATCTCTATCGTGTTTGCATGCTTTGATTGCCGGAATTCTTTGACCCGATCCAGATGGCAAAGGCCGCAGTCCCGGGGACTAACCACGGCGGAAATTGCCACTGTTTTGGCACCTGGCATCTCATTAAAATAATCGGCATGTTTCACAACCCGGTCCTTATCTGAACGGGCTGCCTGGTGGCAGTGCAAACAAGAAATACTGTTCTTGGCATGTACAGAGCCTGCCCAGTCAGCAACAATGGCAGGGGTTCTTTTGTTGTGGCACGCCAAACAAGAAGTCGCCTTTGCCTGGGTCCAGGTTGGAAAAGCCTCTACTATCGGCGGACCCCATTTCCACCAAGCCACACACAGGCACACGATAAACACGCACAGCAAAACGAAGTAAGCCAGCCCGACGAATAGCTTCATGACGCCATCCGCTTCGACTGCTCCCTGTGCTTCAGCCGGGCCAAGATCCTGAACCCGTTCCAGCACCTCGTCCCCGTGCGGTGCCTTATCCATAGCCTCGGTCAAGTCCTTGCCGGCAAAATGGCGGGCCATGTGGACCCCGTTTTTCCACATTTTTGATGCGCTGACATCATATCGCCGCCCTTTATAAACAATATGGGCCGGCCGCCCTTCCTGGCCATCGTTGTTAAGCTCGGTCTTTTTCCGGCCGGCTTGCCTTAATTTGCGATCGATAACCGTGGTGGCCACGGCGGCTACCGCAACCATCATCAAATAGGTGGCGACTTTGATCAGCCAGACGATGCCAAAACTGGTTGTCCAAAGCTCGTTTAAATTCTGAACTTTAAGAACCGTGAGCCCGATTCCGGTCAGTCCAACCACTACGACACAAATTCGGCCCAGCATTTTTTCAGATCTGGGCATACCGCCGGCCAGCGATTTTGGTTTGATTATCAAGTGCACATAAACAATCGAACCGAACCAGACAACCCCAAAAAGCAGGTGCAAAAAACCAAGGAGGGTTTTGATTATCCGTGTTCCCCACAATGGTCGATCCACCGCATCCCAGAAAAAGCCATCGGCCTTATAACGTTCACCTTGTAGCGTCAGAGCGCCGCCACCGTCTGGATTTTTATGACATGCCGAGCAAGCCTGTCCGGTTTGTCCCGAGAACTCGGGAGAGGCGTGTACTTTTTGAATCAATGAAAAGCCCGCAAAAAAGATCAGAAAAATAGAAATTAGAAAGACAGGAATCGTATTCGATCTATTGGCGATCATTCAGCCTCCCTATTTGATAGTACTAGCCGGTTGTGGCAACCTTATGGGGAAAGAAATAAAAATGTCAAGTCGCCTTTTGGCTAGCAGGCGCTGTCGGCAGGTCCTAAATTTGTTATTATGAATTCGGTTTAGGTTTGCCCGATGCGTTGATTTTCTGAGCGGGAATCGTTTGGTTCATCCAGTATGATGTAAGTTGTTTAAAATACCTGCCAAGGAGTAACATATTATTTTGACCAGAACTCAATTCTGTTTCCTTCTGGATCATGGATAATGAACGTTGCGGATTCCCATATCTTCTTTATTGTCGATGGGCTAAGACCTGATTCCGTCATCAAAACATGTGCTTTTTTTATATCTTCAACTTCCAGGCTAATTGTCAGGCCGGCTCCCTTGCCGCTCTTGATTGATGACCTCAAGTCATGCGCAACACTCAGCCTTGCATTTGCTGTGAGATTAAACTCAACAAACCATTCATTTGCAAAATGGATCGGCAAATGTAACACCTTTTCGTAAAACGCAACGGTCGCCGTCCAATTGCTGCAATAAATGATCGTGTTGAAGGATTGAATAATCATGCTCATCTCATCATCGTTTCGTAGGATACTCTCATGCTGTTTTTATCATGAATATTACGATTGCCAAAATAATTCGGCAATATTGATTTAGGTCAAGTGTCGTACTGAAAGATGTAGTATAGTGTATATAAGTATAAGGAATTTCTCATGCCAATACCAGGAAAATTATTGACGACCGCCATGGCCGTCATGCCGCATACTGATGTGGACAGGGAACTCGAGGCTGCCCTATCTCTCGACATTCCTTTCTGGCCGCAACTTCCGAACTACAAATATTACGAGGATATGTATGTTCAGGCGTCGGAACATTTCCCAGGAATGCTTTTGGATCTAGAAAAAAGAACCTTGAGATTTTCACTCGACAAATTTATCGAAGAGTTTGAGGAATTCCTGTCCCGGTCGGAGGACGATCCATCATACTTTGATATCAGCCCGACATACTCGGTTGTATACCATCGTTTTTTAAACCTTGATTTGTCCAATCGACCTGCCATTAGAGGCCAGTTGGAAGGACCCATCAGTTTTGGGTTCAATATTTTGGACCAGAATGAACGCCCCATTCTCTTTGATGATACCGTTCGTCCTTTCATGCTGGAATTTATGGCCAAACGCATCAATACGCAGTTGGCACGACTGAAGAAACGAAATGATAATGCTTTCATGTTCGTTGACGAGCCGGGTCTTCAGTTCCTTTTTTCGGCAATATCTGGTTATGAGGATCGCAAGGCTAAAGCAGATATGGATGCTTTTTTCAACATGATCGATCGCCCTCGAGGCATCCATCTCTGTGGAAATCCGGATTGGGATTTTTTGCTGAACCTTGATATGGATGCACTTTCCATGGATGTGTTCACCAATGGCGAAATATTTGCTTCCTATGCTGAAAGCATAAAACGCTACCTGAAACGGGATGGCGTGCTTGTATGGGGAATCGTGCCAACCGGCTTTGAGGATTTTTCAAAAGCAAATATATCAATGCTGGGAAAACAGCTTGAAAACATCTGGGACGTTTTAGCGCAGAAGGGCATTGAGATAGAGAGCATCCTTAATCAAAGTTTTTTGTCCCCAGCAACCTGTTGCTTAGTAAACCCAGATAAAGAGCTAACAGTGGAGAAAGCTTTCACCATGATTAATGAACTCTCATATTTCTTAAAGGAAAAGTATCGAATATTGTAAAATGGCCTTGAGCCGGAAAACAGTTTTTCGTTCGATTTTTACCTATACATTCATCAAGTTTAAATCCTTTCCCTATCTTTCTTGAAAACCATGCTGAAAGTAGAAGACTACAAATGCAATTCTAATTCGAGTTAACGATATCGAGCTTAAAGATTTGAACAAAATTGGAGATTTACTAAAATTAGAGATTTTATGATTAAGGATAAACTATTGAATATTATATAGAAACCACTATATATTGTGGTGAGGGAATTTTAATTTTAGAAGTATTTTACCCTTGGATAGCTCTGTCCCCTACCCTGATGCTATCTTTTTAACTATCTAATGGACAGCGTAGCCCAGCTACCAGGAAAAATGGTTAGCCGAAATCTATTTGTTCAATTGTTAACCCTCGATCTTCAATCGGAATTTCGATGGTATTGATGATATGGTTTTGAAGTTTAGATAAGCCTGTATATAGTAATACCTCATTAATCTCATCAGTCAAATCCCAATTATCAATAAAATCCCCAGGACAATCCATAATAGAATTTATAAATTTGTTAACGGCTATTAAAAAATCATTTTCATCGCTAAATCGACTGCACATTGCACCGATATGTACAGTGATTAGATGATGGACTTCTTCTGAGAGTTCCAATATTTCGTAGGCCTTGGAGGTCAGTTCATTCGTATCCATACGCTTTTACTGCAAGCAACCGATTGTCAGAAATTTAATTAATCTTAGAGCATATTGAGGGCTTTGTTAGTCATAGTCTTCGTTTTCGTAATCATCATCATAATCAGGATACTGTTCTGGTGATTTTCCAGCGGATTTAATGACCTTAATCGACTTTTTTTTGAAACCGCCAGTTCTAATAGATTGTACACGAATACGGTGCCACCAGTCATCACCAAAATCGAATAAGTAATGAATAACATCTTTTTCATTCAAATCAATATCCTCGATGCGTGTATTGGCTGTAGATTTTCTCTTTCTTCCGGAACCCATAATGTCTTCAACATTTTGAGGATGCGTTATTTCGGGAGCATTGAATATCGATCGAATATTTTTTGTATCTTCCTTTGTTATGAAAAAAGAATAGAGGTGTGGATGATAGCGATAGAATGCATTAAAAATTGCATCATGAAGATCTTCGAAAGGGCAATTGTCGGTGACTTCGAGTACTCTATATACCCTCGGGATTCCGATTATGGAAACTCTAAACTGATAAATTTTCATTTTACCCACTGTTAATTTTACTATCGGGGATGGATCTTTCGGGGAAAAGCCTATGGCCTTCAAATACAGTTAAAACCACTATTCGGTCTGTAAAAACCTGATAAACAATGCGGTAGTTACCTTCTATCAACTCGCGTATATCCTCACGAGAAAATTCCGGCACCATACGGCCTGACTCTGGTACAGGGAGGATATTTCGAACTCGGTCTCTCAAACGAGCGATCCACCTATTAGCAGCATTTGGGTTGTCAGCAGCAATGAATCGACGAATTGATACCAAATCCGTTTTGGCGGTTTCGGTCCAAAAAAGCTTCATAAATCTATGCCTAATTCTTCATCTGCCAACACCCGTCCTTCTTGAACATCTGCCAAGCCGGCTTCTACAGCATCAATAAAGCGGGCTCTTTCTGTAAGCGCATCGAAATCAGCAGGTGCAATTAGAACGCCGGCAGCTTTACCATTTTGTGTAATGACAATGGGGCGATGTGAACTTTGGACTTCATTCAGCATTTTAGAGGCTCTGTTTTTAAAATCTGAAAGGGATATGATATTTCTTGAAATATTAATTGGTTTCATACTCGACTCCTTAACCTGATTATTATAAATAGTGATATTTAATATAGACCATATATGGACCTAAATCAAGGCCTATATTTAGGCAGGAGGGCAATGTGAATGCAAATGGCTTCGATTCAAATTTCCTCTGCACATTTTGAGAGCCTACAAATGGAAATATTAACTTTACGGTAGGCAGTGCCTATAGAGATTACATCAAAATTGGAGAATATTAAAAATTGTAGGTTTTATGATTATATTAGTAAAAATTTAAGGGGGTTATACTACGCTACATGTTGTATGCGTGTTCTGCGAATTTTGGACGTTAACCTTTTAGCGATAAAATCCTCAGGTCCAAAAGGCTCCAAACATTGAAGACAGGCTCACCCTTTTTGCCAATGCATAAAAGAAAAGGACATCCTGAAAAAATAGTGGGATGCCCTTTTCAACTAAAAATAAAGCGCTAGATTACCGTAACATTTACAGCAGCTGGTCTTTTTTCCTTTCTCAATTTCAAAGTTAATATGTCAAGCAGCAACATGTTCGATACCATCGAAATGAGTCTCATCCAGTTGACTGATCTCCCAATTATTTTGAAGATTTAACCAAAATTGTGGACTACCACCGAGGGCCCTTGAGAGCTTCATTGCCATTTCCGCACTAATGCCTCTTTTGCCTCGGCAAATTTCATTAATTGTTTTTGGCAAAACCCCTATATGCTTCGCAAGTGCCGATTGAGTGATACTCAGCTCTTCAATTTCATCTTTGAGTACTTCGCCGGGATGCACCGGAGTATAATGCATTTCATTCATTTTATCGCTCCAATGTTTATTAATGATAGTCGGTAATCTCTACATCCGAAACATTTTCCTTTTCCCATTTGAAACAGATGCGGTATTGATCATTTATTCGGATACTGTACTGACCTTTCCTATTTCCTTTCAGTTTTTCAAATCGGTTGCCACGGATTTCCTGTAAATCCCTCAGAGATGTAGCCGCAGCCAATCGAGCAAGTTTAATTTGGGCTTTCCGGTGTAACTCTTTAGGAAGGATTCGGTCGGAATCCTTAGAAGGCCTCCCATAGTTTATATCCTCGGAGCCTTTATTTTTGAAATTTCGAATAGCCATGTAAATTAGATTGTGTTTTTACCAATTATACCGGATTCCGGTATAATGGTCAAGTTCCAAATTTTAAATATTATATTTTAAACCCAAAAGGCCAAACAGAGACTCATGTGAAATCTGCCGCTAAGGACAAGTATTTAAAAAAAGATAGCATACCACTACATTCATTTTAAGGGTATTCCTGCAGATAGAGATAGGCGGATTTATCTTTCATTTCTTCATGACGGCCAATACTATGCTCGAATAATTGATTTCGATTGCGAATTGCAATGTGTGAATTGATTCAAGAATTGGAGATTTCATCAAATCAGGAGATAGAGGTCCGCAAGTGACTATATGATTATATCAGTAACAAAATTGACTAGTTGCACTACAGTAGAGTCGAGGATGGCGCGGTAGCATATTGCCCCGTTTCCCATCCCCGCTCATCAAACCGGACGTGCGGAACTACCGCATCCGGCTTTCGACTGACTTCCCCTTAAGGCACGCGGCGTGCGTTTGTTTTCACCGGTCTCGGCAAGAGTACACCCAGTTCACCAAAGACTCTTTCCGAAGGAAACCGGAAGACGCCCCGTGATCGCACCTTATGACGCTGGACCAGAAAGTATCTGACACGATTATAGACGTCGCGCTCAACCCCTCGATACGCTGGCTGGGTCCAACCGTATCTGTAGTACAAACACCACCCCCTCAATAGTGCATTGAGACGATCGCGAACTTCAGGCCAAGCGCCTTTCTCTTGAGGTCTCAGCAATCTACGAACTTTTGCCTTTACCCGTTTCACACTAACCTTCGATGGGGCCGCTCCCATGCGCCATATCCCTTTATTGGTCAGACACATCAAGCCAAAAGTATACCCAAGGAAATCAAAGTGTTCCTCACGAGCGTTTCTCAGGGATGTTTTGTCCATATTCAATTTCAAGCCAATTTGGTCCATAACCGACTGTGTCCATTCAAGAGCCTGAGCTGCGCGGCCCCGACTCAAGATGACAAAATCGTCCGCATAGGCGATTACCTTCGCTTTAAACATTTGTTCACAGCCTTGCAATCGCCAATATTTTAGAAAGCGGTTCATGTATAAGTTGGCCAGCAATGGACTGATGACGCCTCCCTGTGGTGTTCCGCTTCTGCTGTTGCGACCTCCGCTGGTTTGATCTTTGCCATTACGGCCCTCAGATTGAACTGGCGCTCTAAGCCATTGCTTGATCAACCAAAGCACATTTCTGTCCGATATTCTGCGGGCGACACTCTGCATAAGTTCGCTATGGGGAATTGTGTCGAAATATTTTGACAAATCTGCGTCAACCACATCCACATATCCTTCTTTTAACAGTTTGTGAACGCCGCTAATTGCATCTATCGCGCTGCGCTTCGGGCGATAGCCATAACTGTTTGGCTCCAGGTCCGCTTCAAAAATTGGCTCAATTACCAGCTTTGTTGCTGTCTGAACTACACGATCGCGAATCGTGGGAATGCCCAATGGGCGCTCCCCTCCTCCGGGTTTTGGTATCATTACCCGTAGGATTGGTGCTGTCTTATACGTCTTTGCTCGTAATTCCTCTCTGATCCCGGACAGCCATTCATCCGCCCCTTTCGACTCGACTTGTTTGAACGTCATACCGTCTACACCCGCAGAACCAGATCTGGCTTTTGCCAGTCGATAGGCATGCTGCAGGATGTCAGCTCGATATATCTTGTCGTAGAGCAAATAGAAACGGAAGTCCGGTTCCGCCTTCGCCTTAAGGTAAAGCTTCCTCTGGAAAGTCCGAATCTTATCTGGAGTTTTCAGGCCCATGGCCAATCACCTCATCTCGTAACCTTCGAAAGCACGTCAGAAGCAAGGGCCCTTCCCTCCATCGGCATTACCCGACTTCACAGGTACTATGACCCTCTCCGACTCCCGCTCGGACCAGAATCTATCTTTCTGTTGCGGGCCACGACCCCGCACCCGAGACGGGTCTCCCACGTTGCCCAAGATACCTTCCTGACATGCTGTCCCCATTACCCCGGTGGATCGGAATAGGTGGGTCGGTTACGTCCCTACTCCGCTTCGGCCTTCCCCGAATATTGGGCGGGTCGGCATCCACGACTTTCCTTTCGGGGCCTGCTCAGGGTTCACTCGCGTTACAGCCTGCAAGGTTGCCGCAGCCCAGAAGGCTTACATTTGTCCCCAGAGCTTCAGCAAGAAGATCTCTCTATCTCACTGTCTGGGTAGCTACCGGGATGAACCGACGATTTCCCGGGCGGAACTCTCATCCGCTGGCATCTTGCACCATCGTGGCGCACCAATATCTTGTATAGGTCGCTAATAGATAAGTTGTCGAATTGTAATGATAGTCTTCGGCTTTCAGCAGCGAAATTGACTGTACAATGATAGCCGAAGTCTTAAGTTTTATGGCCGCGTTTCTACCAAATTGCAGATTTATTGAATAGAAACGAGTTCTGCCCTTGCTTGCCTCAGAAAACCATGAGCTCCTGTTTCATCAAATATTTGTATGGCTTTCT
>Ga0180436_10000962_pt1 | contig 28728 bp, 31 predicted proteins | sample SS_ome_2_FD_132434 | JGI IMG/M metagenome (GOLD analysis project Ga0180436, IMG submission 132434) | Hypersaline lake sediment archaeal communities from the Salton Sea, California, USA - SS_3_S_2 metaG | ecosystem: Environmental > Aquatic > Non-marine Saline and Alkaline > Hypersaline >... | reverse complement strand
TTCCTTTCCTGGTAACGGAGCTTTAGGAAAATCAGAAGATCCAAATCTTGCCTATTTAACAGGTCTCTATCAAGCAAAAGAGCTTAGGTATGCAGGGGTAAATTTAAATCTTGCTCCAGTTGTAGATGTAAACAATAACCCTAACAACCCTATTATTGGGATTCGCTCGTTTTCAGATAATCCAGAAGAAGTAGTTAGCTTTGCTAAACAGATGTGCAAAGGTTATAAAGAAGCTAATCTTTATTACTCTTTAAAACATTTTCCAGGTCACGGAGATGTAAGCAAAGATTCTCATAAAGCACTTCCAGTGGTAAATAAAAGTATAGAAGAATTAGAAAAACTAGAGTTATACCCTTTTTCTAAACTTGCTAAAAATGCTCCTTCTATAATGACCGCACATATCTTATTTCCAAAAATCGATCCGGATAAACCAGCTACTTTATCTTCTATCATCTTGCAAGATATTTTAAGAAAAAAGCTTAACTACCAAGGTATCATCATCTCAGATTCTCTTCGTATGAAAGGAGTTTTACCAGAAGGTGTAGATATAGCAGATGTTGCAATAGAAGCTTTCAATGCGGGGTGTGATATTCTTTGTATAGGAGGGAAGTTTTTAAATGATAGACCAACTCAAGAAAAGCAAGCAAAAGAAGTTATCTATATTTTTGATAAACTTGTTGAAGCTGTTCTTTCTGGTAAAATATCCCAAAAAAGATTGGATGAATCTGTTGAAAGAATTTTAAAACTAAAAGAAAAAACAGAGTACTTTACTTTTGATCAAGAACCATTAGACAAAGCTAAAGCTAAAGAAGTTGCTCTTTTAACAAGTAAAAAAGCTACAAAGATCTACTCTGACAAACGTTATTCATTAGGAAATAAAAAGATTTTAGTATTTGCTCCTTCAATTTTGTCTAAAAGTGTAATTAACAGTTCTATCAGTACTCTAGGACAAGAATCTACAGTAACCTTTTTTGATATAAGCAAAGCAAACATTGACTCAAATATCGTTCTAGACCGTTACGATACAATTTTATTTTTATCCTATAATGCATGGAAAAGTCCTGCTCAGTTAAAACTGATTCAATCATTATCAGAGAAAAAGCAAACAATCTGTATTGCATTAAGAGATCCTTATGAGCTTGATCTATTAGATTTAGATATTAAAGGAGCAACTTATAGCCCTTCAAGCATTTCACTAGAAGAGCTCACCCAAAAATTAAAAAACTAATCCTTAGCATAAGAGTAATTAATTGATTAAATTAATTACTCTTATTGTTCAAAAAACCACCCATTGTTAAACTATTCGCTTCAAACAATCAATTAGGAGAAATCACAATGGTTTCAGTAGGACAAGTAGCAAAAAGCATCGCAAATGGCACAGGATATGTTGTTAATAAAGCTTGGGAAGGTACTAAAGCAACAGTAAAAACAGCATACAATCACCCAAGAGAAACAGTTATTACATTAGCTAGTATGTGTACATTTGCTCAAGTATATAAAAATAGAGAATCTCTAAAAAAACTTAGCAATGAGACAATAAAGTTTATTGAGTCAATTCCGTTTAAACAACATGGAAAAACAGCTGGAGCTGTTATAACTTCTGGAATCATTGGTACTCAACTTACCTTTCCTGGAAAGAAAGTAGAAGCGCTTGAAGAAGAGCCAACAACTTTTCAAAAAATCAAGCACACAGCAGCAAAGAGCGTATACCCTGCAAAGGTATTGGCAATAGGTTCTGCGATAGTATATAGCGCTGAAAATATAGACATGAATTTTGTTCAAAGCTATCTACCAAAAAACGTTAGCGCTGATATTGCAGGTAAAAGTGCTGCAGGAGTTCTTGCTTTGGGAGCTTTATACAAAATAATTGTAGGAAGTAAAACACCAATTGAAAAGATTGCTTTAGTAACAGATCCAACTATTAAAGTTGCAAATGGGCAACCTATGAGAGTTCCTGTAAACAAGGAAACCACGTTTACTCAGTGGATTTCAAAGACGCTTATAAATATGCATGCAAAATCAGATATCAGACAGATATTCATGAAAGGTGATAAGCTAATATCACCGGAAAACCTAGCTAAAAAACTTCTAGAAGAACCAAAGAGATTTTTAGCAGCAATATTCTTATTAAATGATGGAAATGTAAACCCTACAGACTTAGAAGATGGGTATGGATCTAGCCTAATTACTGATGCTGCAAAACTAACAGCTTTAAACATCTTAATGTATGGAAACACAGAACAAGAAGTTAATAAGTTTATTAAAGATAATAAAGATTTAGAAAAACTTTGTAAGCTAAATATCAAAACGACTCCTATCGGAGGAAACAATATTAAATCCATCCCAACGAATGGTAAATTCTTTATCCTTGGGAAAAATGGAAACTGGTATGGATATAGTTCTGATAATAAAAAAGTGACTTTTTATGATATCACTCAAGGTAAAACTTACACCTATAAAAGAACTAATAAAGCAGATGACCAAAAACATTTTGCTTTTAATAGCCACATAGAAAAAATCATGGGTGGAATTAAAGAAATTCGTGAATTCGAACCACCTAAAGAAAAAGATGACGTTCGCTTTACTCAAGATGACTTCTTAAAAGCACTGCAAAGACAACGTCTTAGAGACCTTTACACACAGCAACAATTTGATAACATCAATGATCCTGTTATCATACAAGAAGACTAATTTTAACTAAAAAAAAGCCCTTTTTAATAAAGGGCTTTTTTTTAACTTAAAACCTCATCAAAAAAGACTTTTGCTATTTTCTTTGCTCGATTTGTTGCTTGTTCGTTGTACTCTCTACCCATTTTTTTATCCCCTATTTCAAAAGCTTTAGGATCGGTAAAAGCATGTTTAGCATTTCCATAGTAATGTAATTGCCAATCAGCCTGCTTTTTATCCATCTCCTTACAAAAAGCTTTTATTTGACTTTCAGGGATCTGAGGATCTTTATAGCCATGTAAGGCTAATACTTTTGAATTGATCTTATCTAGGCAAGTTTTTTCAGGAGCTTGTAATATTCCATGAACACTAATGACACCTTTGATGTGAGAGTAATTTCTAGCTAGATCTAATACACACATTCCACCAAAACAAAAACCAATTGCTCCAATATGATCTGCATCCATCCAATCAATCCCTTTAATTAATTCTAAAAGTGGATCAATTCTTTCTATAACAAGATTACGATCTTCAAAAAAAGGTGTGATTTGACTCATACAACCTTCTAAAGTTTGTTCAACTTTTTTTTCTCCAAAAAGATCAACTGCAAGCCCAACATAGCCCAATGAAGCAAAATATCTAGCATAGTCTTTCGCAACTTCATTTCTTCCTTCAAATGCATGAAAAACTAAAACCACAGGTCTTTTTTCTTTAGCTTTAGTCACTCCAAAAGCTATGTATTCTTTTTCACCAATTGCATAATGTATTTCTTTTTCCATAAAACCCCGTTTTATGAGGACTATACCTGAAATTCTTTTTGATGGAAAAAATTATTGAGGATATAATTTTCAAGGCAAATATTAAGGAGGTTGTTGTAAAGATTTATATATTTAGACATCTTTTATCACGAACCAGAAAGTTTAGCCTGCCTCGTTTTAATACACATATTAAAGCTATTACAAATAATACAATCTACCGTAAACCTTCTAAAATTGAAGATGCTCCTAAATACACAGATTGTTTAACACTTATTCACTACCTTTTTAAACAGTCTATCAATGTAGATATCCCTCTTACTTGGATTGGAAATATGCCCAGAAGTCTCATGTCTTCAAATCACTGGGATTTTCTTCATGTAGATTCAAGTAGGCTTCTGTATGGAGATATTATTTTTGTAAAAGATAAAAATAAATCAAAGCTTTTATCCCATGTAGCATTTTCTCTTGGGAAAGGTCATGTTTTTCATTGTAGTCCAGAGCTAAAAACTGCTAGAGCAGAGCCAATTAAAGATTTTTTTAAAAGCTACGAGCAGCGCTTAAACAGCAATCAAGTCCTTCTTTATATCGATCCTAGAGATAAGATTATAAGAAAGAAATACAATGGAGCTTATATAAAGAGCTAACGATAGCTAAAATACAAAGAACCTGATATACTAATATTTCAAATACGGGGGTGTACTGGTTTCGACTTGGCAACGAAGTATTGATGGCATGCAGAGGATGTCGGTTGGCCTCTTAAATCATTCCGGCGATTTTTTTTAGACGACGAATCTTTCGATCTAGAGATTGCTGCCTAAACCGTAGCTTTTCTCCGATAGCCTAGACTTTGACCAGGAGGTCTAGTCACTATCGTCATTTATCTTGGTATGAAACCTATTTTCTTCGAACCTCAAGGATAGGATTTCAAGATTATTGAAGTTCGCCTCGATCTTAAGGAGTTCGCGTCTTTCTCCGAGATCGATGGAATCAAAAGACGATAAGCATGTAGGCATTGATAGGGAGTTAGTTAAGGACGAGAGTTCGATTCTCTCCACCTCCAATTCGTTGGACACTCTTTGTAGTCCATCATTGTTTTAAACGGTTCATGTACTTGTACTGAGAGACTTAGATCTCTCAGCTGCAAGTTCTGAAACACTAAATTCAACAACTGCCATTTTTTATCCAATTCTCATTGAATTGGACAGCCATCACTGAGCATTCCAGCTCTAAGCTTGAGTCTTGTAACTTCCCCAGCCACATCTTTAAAACCTTTCTGAATTGGGAATTTTAGAGGTGATTCCTCTTTTTTCCAACGTTTGAGCTATTAAAACAAGCAACTGGCTGTTTATAACTTCCTCACTATGAATTCTGTTATAGGATTTTAAATTACTATTTTAAGCTGCTTTTATTCCTTGAATTTCAAATTTCTTTTCTTTAATGAAAGTTTCTTCAAATTTTCTTTAATTAAAGTTTTTTCAAAATATTTGTTTAATTCAGCTTTGGTTAGCTTATGTAAGTCTTCTATAGTTTCTTTAGGTTTGTCCGTAGGCGAAGGCACATCAATACCTTCATGTAGTTGTTTAGGCGCTTGAATAACTCCTCTAATAGCATGTCTATATACATCTGCATCAGTGGAAGATGAATCAAAAACACCTGCTCCTCCTCTTGCTGCTAAGTCAAGATTTTTAAACCCTTCTTTAACTAATTCTTCTCCCATTCTTTTTAATCGCTCTTGTTTTTTCCTTTTTTGCGGCTTTTCTTTTTGCTTCTATTGGAGCTTTAACCCTCTTTTCTTTTACTAAGCAAGCTGAAAGGGAAAGTTCTTTGGAAGTGACTACAAGATTGTATGTTTGGCCTTCTTCTAGTTCTTCAAGAACATCTAATTTAACAGTTCTATCACTTCTTCGAAGAGTTTGTTGCTGGGTTATTCTACCCATAGAATCCATGATTTTTGGTCCTATTGGCCTGCCCTTTTCAAAATAACCAGCTTTAAGAATAAGATTTTGTACCTTCTCTATAGGCACTATTAATGAATCAGGAGTTGTGACTTTAAAACTTTTACGACAACTAAACTTAAGCTTTTGAGGGGAAGAAGTTAATATTCTATCCGGTATGTTTACACTGATTTCTGTTTTAGAATTTTGAAATTTCAAATCTACAACTCCAACCTCTAGCCCACCAGCTAAAGCTCCACCTCGGAAAGTTTTTGGACCGTTCCAGTAAAAATTTAAGATAATATTTCCGCTTTTACTTTTTGTTGGTGTTGTACTCATAACCTATTCCTTTTAATTTCAAAATGAACAAGAAAATATGAAATACGCTGCTAAATAAATCAAATTAAAAAAACTTACGTTAAGTCCTTTGGACCTTAACCAGTCATAGTTCTTATAAAGTCTCGATAAATTTACTTTATGATTGAACCCTGCATGGGCAAGTTATCAGGTGGTCATTTACCATTCCAATAGCTTGCATAAAAGCATAAATAATGGTTGTTCCTACAAATAACATCCCTCGCTTTTTTAAATCCTTTGAAAGCTCATCACTTATTGGAGAGTGTGAAGGCATCTGATCTATAGTCTCAATGTGATTAATGATTGGTGTATTATTTACAAACTTCCAGAGATAGGCATCTAAAGAACCAGACTCAGATTGAATTTCCAAAACTATCCGAGCATTTTCACGTACGCTAAACACTTTACGGCGATTTCTGATGATTGCAGGATCTTTGAGAGCTTCTTCAAGCTCGCTATCGGTCATCTGAGCAACAACTTCTGGTATAAATTGATGAAACAAACGGCGATATCCTTCTCTCCTTTTTAAAATCGTTTCCCAGCTTAAACCAGCTTGTGCGCCTTCTAAACAAAGCATTTCAAAAAGATGTTGATCATCATGGACAGGGATCCCCCACTCTTCGTCATGATACTTTTCATAAAACTCTTTCCCTGTTCCAAAGCATCTTTGATGATCATTTTCCATAATTACCCTCATCTTAAATATCACTAGTATATTATAAGCTAATCACTTTATGCTTCTATAATCAAAAAAACTTAGACACCTTGTTTACAGGTTTCTTTTTGAACTCTTTTAGGTGTTTTTAGCTTCACAGGCCAACCATTTTCATGTAATTTTTTTGAATGATTAAATTTTTCAGATATTTCAGGATCTACATCAGTTAATAAAAAGACTTTTTCTCCTAAAAGTATCCAAGGATTAATCCCTCTAAATTTACTTTTAACTATTTGATCTGCGTTTTGCTCTGAACAAAGACAAACGATCTCTTTTGAATTTTCTACATGATACAGTTTTTCTTTTACTATTGGATCTGGATACTCTTTAAGAATTGTCCAAAGTTCATGATCCTTTCCTTGTTGAATTAATTCGCTTGAAATAGCTCCGATTTTGTGTAGATGTAAGATTGCATCAGATAACCATCTAGATTGAAAATGGTTAAACGGACTTCCCCAACAATCTTCTGACATAAAAATAGAGAACAACGTCAATTTTTTCATAAGTTCAATATCTTCTGAAATCCATATCCCATCTACATATTTTAACCCATGAAAAATCTCAATCGCTTGATCATAGGTTATGAAATTCTGATAGTAAGCTCCTTGAATGTTATAGTCTATTCTGTCTGCACAAAGATGAGGTAAAGAACATTCTAAAGCAGGGAAAAGCTCATGAATAGGGTCTACTTCTTTTGTTGTGTAACCATATTTTTCTAAAATCTCTTTGATTTCACAATTTTCTAAAAATTGAATATGAATGGAGTTTTGGTAATCTTTTTCACCATATTCCATTTCATATATCCAATCTCCAACATGAGAAAAAGTTGTATGAGAGACATCATGTAAAAGCCCTGCAATTTGCTCTTTTACAGAAGCTCCATTTTTTCTAAGAACAGCAAATACTCCCAATGAATGATCATAACGATTATATTCTTCCTTATGAGTTGTATAGTAAGAAACTCCATATTGATGAACATCTTTAAGTCTTTGCATAGACTTACATTCTATTAATTCTAGTAAAACTGGCTCTTCTACTTCTATGAATCCATAGAAAGTTTTAACTTGTTTTGCAGAAAGTGTTAATGAACATAACAGTAATAGTGTAAATAGTCGTTTCATTTGATACCCTTTTTGAGAAATAGAGAATAAGAATAACGATCCTCATATTATTCTCCAAGCTGTTAAATCCAATAACAACATGCTTTAAAACCTAATTACGTCTTTAGGTTTATTCATTGACATTCGCTATAGACATCTATTAAAAGAAGAAAAAACCTGAAAGCATATGAAAACAATTGGTATACTTGGTGGCTTAGGTTGGGAGTCAACATCTTCTTATTATAAAATCATGAATCTTTACATTCGTGAAAAGTTAGGTAACCTCCATTCTATTGATGCAATTATTTACTCAATGAATTTTGAATCCTTACAAGCTCCTTTAAAAGAAGGTGACTGGGATACAATAACTAAAGCACTTATTGAAAAATCAAAACAAATTGAACAAGCTGGAGCTGGTTTTTTATTAATCGCCTCCAATGCAGCTCACAAAGTTGCATCAGAAATAAAAGATAGTCTAAATATTCCATTTTTACACATAGCAACTCCTATAGCTAAAGCAATAGAAAAAGACCAGGTAACCAAAGTTGGGATAATAGGCACATCAGTAACTATGAATAACACTTTTTATAAGGATAAGCTAAATAATCAAGTAGAGCTGATTACTCCTGACAAGGAGGAACAAAACATCATTCAAAACATCATTTTTAAAGACCTTTTACAAGATAAGTTAGAAGAAACAACAAAAAAAGATTTTTTAAGTGTTGTCAGTCACCTACAAAAAAAAGGAGCTCAAAAAATTATTCTTGGTTGTACAGAGCTTACAGACCTTGCTTTTCTTGAAAGTCCATCTTTGTTTTATGATTCAACAGTTTTATATGCAAAAGCAGCTGTTGACTACTCTCTTCAATAACTAGAAGTAAACCCACCATCTAAAGCAATATTTTGTCCTGAAATATGATTAGCAAAATCTCCTAATAGTTGATTTACTGCATAAGAAATCTCTGATAAATCAGCATAATCAGACAAAGGAATATTACTTATTCTATCTTTACGTATCTCCTCTACAGATTTATTCGAAGTTTTAGATTCAGCCTCTATCTTTTTGGTTAATGCATCTGCCCACACTCCTCCTAGACTTAATGTATTTACTGAGATCTTTTTAGCACCTAATTGAATAGATAAAGCTTTTGCTTCAGCTAACCACATACTTCTTATAACCGCATATTGAGGCAAAGCAGGATAGTACTGCTTAGAAGTTATGCCAGAGATAATTAAGATTTTACTTAAAGGTTTTAGGTGATCTATTGCTTGTCTTAATATATCTAGAGGGCCAATAAAGCAATTGTTAAAAAGATCTTCCCATTCTTTTCTATCGGGAGTGCTATTTTTATTTGAACCAGGTCTTGGGGTTAAAAGCACAACCCCATCGAATTCTTCACTGGTAAAAAGATTTTCATAATCTTTTTTAGTTTTTAAGTAATCAATACTAATGGTTTTGAGATAGTTTTCATTTAACGTAGATTGCAGTTCATCTAGTTTATTTTTATCTCTTCCAACTAGTGTAAGTTGAGTTTTATTACCTGAAAGTGTTTTAGCTATATGAGAGCCTATTTCACTTGTAGCACCGATGATGAGGATTGATTGATCTTTTGAGTCTTTTAATCCCATTAATAGTATGTCCAAGCATGATTTTTAAAACCCATTGGCATTAATTGCATTTCATTAAATTCGGAATAACGATCATGTATCATATCTGTAAGTTTTTCACTTATCCCAATACCTTTATAAGCTGGATCAATAAATGCACTTTGAAGTTCAATTGCGTTTTCTGAAAAAAGCAGCTTATTTATTGAGCAATAACCACAAACATTATTACCATCTTTCGCTACAACAATAGCTACTGCATGATCAAAATATGTTTGTATCACATTTTTTAAAAGAGAGTACTCAAATGAATGGTTAGTTTGGATAAGGCTTCTAAGCTCGGGTGCAATTAAAGTTTGATTAGAAGGTGCTACCCATTCAAATGTCAAATCATCAATTGTAGAGGTTGCAAAAGCGGTTGAAACAAATGCAAAGCATATAAATAAATAGTTTTTCATAAAAACTCCCCAGAGTAATTTTTCGGCAAGTGTAGTGTAAAAGATGAATATCTATCAATATTTAAGTCGTGACAAAATTAAGCCCTTAAAAGGCCACCTGTAAACAAAAATTTGCCCCTTGTAAAATTAGATTGTTATTTTGAGATCCAGAGGCATCTGAGAAAATTTGAAATTGATTAAACCAATTTTCCATTTCATAACCAAGTCTAATATTAATAAATGGTGTATGACAACAATTTAACCAGCTCCACTCTGCTCCTAAAAACCCTCTTAATACAAAGCAGCCAAAGTTTCTATCTAGTGTTTTTACTTCGATTTCAGTAAAAAATAAATTATCTGTAAACTGATCTGTTATAGACCAATGCCCCCATAGAAAATCAGAAGTAAACTGCCCAATTAAACTAAAACGATGAAATTGAGTTGTTTCAGTACACCATTTAAGAGTAACTCCACCTGAAGGTCCTCCACATTGAAAATGTTGTTTTAAGTCTTCAGTTGCAGTATGCGTCCCAAATATATCTCTTTCCCAAGAAGAATTAATTGTTTGATCTATCCACCCTCCTCTAACACCTAAAGTTGGTTTTAGCAAAAGTCCTTTGCAAGCGCAAATATTACGTCCAAATTGAAAATCAAACATATTATAATTGATGTCTAAAGATGCGATTCCAAAAGCAAATGGCTCTAACAAAGACAATCTAGCAGCTAAAAAAGCAGGAGTTACAGACCCATGTGTTTCATCATTTGCTTTTGAGCGAAACCAGGTATAACTTAAGGTTGTATCCCAAAGATTTGAGTTCATATTATAACCAAGTCCTACTCGAAAACCTGGCTTCCAATCAAATGTAAAAGTTTTATAAGAAGCTTTTACAGTATTTGGAGTTGAACTTAGAGTAAAAGCCCAATCTACAGTTTCACTCGTATACCAATAAAGCGCATCTGCAAACACTTTAACATTGTTTTTCCGATAATTTGGTTTTACAAGTGTATACGTTTGCCTATCTTCAGAAAAAAGAGTAAATGAGCTGCATACAACACAACCTAAAAGAAAATTATAAAACATTTGTATTCTCATAGACTCCTCTCCTTAAAAATCCAATTGGCAATTTAGAGTTACACCTTGAAAGGTTAAATCCCCATGTAGTCTTTGAAGCTGAAAGGTAGCTAGACGAAGTTGGTTAAACCATATTTGCATCTCATAACCAATTTTTGCTGAAAAACTTGTACATCTTGAAATATAATTGGTTTTCCATTCAAAGCCCATAAAGCCTCTAAACATCAAAGCTCCTAAGTTTGAGTCTTTCATGTTTACTGAAGATGTTTGTGATGCTGTATTTATGTAGTTATCTGTATTTTTCCAAGTTCCCCATAGTGTCGCTGTTGAAAAATCTCCAAAAAGTTCAAAAGAGTGACACCTCCAGTTTTTTAATGTCCAGTTTGTACAAATTCCCCCCATAGTTCCTATTGCCCAAAAGTCATTTTGTAAATCTTCTGTTCCCATTTCATTTGTCGACATATTTGAAATTGTTAGGTCATAGTAAGTCCCTTTAATTGTTTGATCAATCCATCCTCCTTTTACACCAATAAAAGGTCTTAAAGATAAACATGAAGAAATACAAAACCTTTTTCCAAACTCTAAGTCAAACATATTAAAGTCTATCTCCCAGGATACTTTCATACTTTGAGGTCGATCACCACTTAAAAATGCAGCAAAAAACTCAGGAGTTATATCTGCATTTGGATTTTGAGATATCCGATGACTTGCATCAGTACAAAATCTAGTCCAATAAAAGTTTGATTCTAAAGAATTACAAAAACAAGTCCCTACTCCTAAACGAAAGCCATAGTCCCATTTGAAATCAAAGCTTAAAGCTTCCCAACTACTTGAATTGTTTCCTGTTGTAATCACATCCGCGTAAATTGCTGAAACCTCTTCAGAAGCAAGCCAAGCTAGTGCATCTACAGATAACGCTATATTAGTCGTAGATTTTTGCTGATCATAATTTGCATGTAGATTTGCAAATAAAACTACGTAGATTATGGTAAAAAGCAAAACCCTTTTTTTAGAAATCAAAGCTAAGCTCAATTGTGCCTCCTTGTAGTGCTAACAGATTTACTAACCTTCCTCCGGTAAACGAGTAAAATTGAAGTTGATCAAGCCAAAATTGTGCTTCATACCCTACCTTAACGGTAAAACAACTACTACAAAACTTATGATCCCATCCTAAGCCTATAAATGTCTGAATAACCGAAGCTCCTCCGTTAAGGTTTTCAAGTTCTATTGAAATTTGCTCTGAAAAGTTACTTGCAAATTCATCACTAAAAGTCCAGTGTCCCCACATAAAAGAAGCTGCAAAATCTCCAAACAAATAAAGATAGCTTTGTAAATTGAATAAGATCCATTTTGTATCTATCCCTATTGTGGGACCAATTCCCCAATAGTTGTTTTCCAATCTTTCAGTAGCTTGGCTTGTAAAAGTAAATCCTAAAATATCTGGATTGATCCACTTAGTTTGGATAGTTTGGTCTATCCACCCTCCTTTCAATCCCATGAAAGGGCGAAGAGAAAAGCAGTTATCTACACAATAGTTACAACCTATTTGCCAATCAAAAGTATTAAAATTAATTGCCCAACTAATATGAGCTCTTTCATAAGAAGGACCTGAAATCCCAATACCTAAAGGGTTATCTGCATAAAAATTACCCAAAAATGTTGAATGAACGGCTCCTGGAATACTAGAGATACTTTCTTTTCCAACTGTATGAAACCACGAGTAATAAGCTTTTACATCATATTTACCTTGATTGATTTGATAACCAACCCCCGCTTTAAAACCAGGATCCCATCCAAAATCCACACCAAGAATATCATTAGAAGAGTTTCCATTTGCTTCAATAATAACTTCTGCCCAGGTGTCCGCCCCAGCTTCTGTAGCACTCCAATAAATAAAATCAGCAAATATCTCTAAAGGACAACATTCATCACATAAATTGTACTGAGAGCTATCTAATAGTGTTTCTTCTGCTGTTAGTGAAAAAAAAGTGAAGAGAAAAAATAAGCTACAATATTTCAAAAAAACACCTCATTTGCCTTCTTAAGAACATATGAGTTTGAATATAAAATGATTAAAAATATTTTTCTTCAAAATTATATTCTTTTTTCAAAATTAGGATAGAAAAGTTTTCCAGTGATAATTTTGTTTGCTTTTTTCTACAAAACCAAAACCAGGATAAGGCAAGTGCCCTCCCCCTATTACGTATTGGTTCTTAGATGCTCGATCTAAAATATCCAAACGACTTTTAACCCCAAGCTGTCTGTCAGTATCAAAGGAAAGTTGCCAATTGGGATGTTCTAGTTGTAAATATACATTGTGAACAATATCTCCCCAAAGCAAGAGCTTAGATCCAATTAAAAAACCAGTATGACCAACTGAGTGACCATACAAAGGCAAAGTGGTAACTTCAGGTAAAAGGGTTTAATTACTACTAAAAAGATTGTATTCATAAGCACTTAATAGTTTGTGTGAAAAAGAAAAGCATCCATGAAGATATTCATGAACTAATGATTTATTTGTTTCATCTGTCCAAAACGCAGTTTCTAAAGATGAAACAAATAGACTTGCCTTTGGAAACACTTTTTTTCCTTCATCAGACAAAAGACCTGCTACATGATCCATATGCATATGAGTTAGTAATACAGAACTTATATCACCGGGTTCAATTCCAATACTTTTAAGATTAAAAATTGCATAACCTGCTTTATCCTCTCTAAGTTTTCCATATCCTCCATCAACTAAATACGCTTCTTTTCCATTTTCAATAAGGTAGGTATTTACATATGTAGGAACAAGAAAAGAATCAATGACGTCTTGATTTAAACAACTTAGCTCATCTCTTAATTTTCTATGGTCCCTATTAAATAAAAGACGCTGATCAAGATCTACTCTACCATCAGGAATACACCATATGTTCCATGGATCTATGTTTATTTTAAAAGGTTTTTGGATATCCATATTTACTCATCAAAAAAGTTTAGATTTGCTTTTTCAAACGATATGTAACTTCACATGCAAAATAAAGGAATATAATAAATAGCCTCTTTTGTCTAAGTTAATATACGCACCAAATAAGATGATTACAGTTACAACAACTGTGGATAACCTGCTTCTTACAAAAGACTATACCCTCTCAGATATAAGCACTTTTAAGATAAAAAACAACATCACACACTAAGCTATAGCAAACCTTGAACACTAACTGTTTGAGGGTTATGTAATTTGACATAAAACCACAAACAACCTATAATTGAGGTTATATAACCCCTTTTATAGGTCACTTATGCTAGAGCCAATCTTTGGAAGTAAAAACGTAGAAAAAGTATTATTCTTTCTTTTAGTCAATCAAAATTGCTATGGAACACAGTTAAGTAAAGTTTTTAACCAGGCGTTATCTCCCTTCCAAAGAGTTTTAGACCGTCTAGAAGAAGGAGGTATTATTGTAAGTTTTCTTGCAGGAAAGACGAGGCTATACCAATTTAACCCTAGATATCCTTTTTTAGAAGAACTTAAGGAGTTTTTAAAAAAAGCGTATGAATTCATCTCCCAAGAAGAAAAGCAAAAATTTTATGAACCAAAAACAAGAAAAAGGCCAAGAAGAAGAGGTAAACCACTATGACTAAAAAGTTAGTAAAATTTAGCTCTATCTCCCTAGAATCATTAGCTGCTTTAGTCTCTGAGAAAATGAAAGAGCACAATCTAAATTGCGTTTTAGTAGGTGGGAGCTGTGTGTCATTATATTCTAAAAACAGATATCAATCATATGACTTAGATTTTGTGACACAAGAAGATATGACTTTAGTTGCCAACGCACTAAATGAATTAGGTTTTCATAAAAAAGCAAAATATTTTTCTCATCCTGATTGTGAATTTTTTATAGAATTTGTTTCCCCTCCCGTAGCTGTGGGAAAAGAACCTATAATTGAATTTGAAGATCACAAAACAAAGCTAGGACATATAACAATGTTGACAGCAACAGATTGCATTAAAGATCGTTTAGCTAGTTATTACCACTGGGATGATAAACAAGCATTAGAACAAGCTCTATTAGTATTTAATGCAAAGGCTAATTCTATTAATCTTAAAGACATAAAAAAATGGTCAAAACAAGAAGGATATTCTGAGAAATATCTAATTTTTTTAAGATTAACTAAAAATTCTTAGTGTCTTTTAAAGAATTGTATCTCTCTTTCATGTTTTACAGATTTTTCTCTAGTATCAAAAGTTCCTAAATTTCTTCTTTTGCCCGTTTTAGGATCTTTTTTTCTTGAATATAGTCGGTATTTTCCAGAAGGAAGCTTTCTAATCATCTTTATCCTCTTTTAAATTCTAGTTATCAGATTAAATAAGCTTTGTCTAGATATCTCTAAACTGTTATTTATAAAGATTGTGTCTAAAGTAAATCAAATTAAGAACCTTAGGAGTATTAATAATAATGAATGTTAAAACAACCGCAGAAAAAAACAATGATGAATTTGAATTTGGTGGACCATTTGGATCGATGATGATTATTGTATTTTCTCACCTACTTGTCTACTACCTATGGATCTCGATTACTTACTATCAAGGCTCACTACTATACCCTACTTCTATCAGTGATATATTTCCTTTTTTTCAAAGAATGGCAAGCCATGTAGCAGACGGTGCTTCTCCAACACTTACAGGCGCAGCTATTTATTTTGGCTTTATGGGATTTCAGTTCTTTTTAGCCTGGTTTATGCCGGGACTAAAAGTAAAAGGCCTTCCTATTCCAACAGAAAACAACAGACAATTAACTTATCTATGTAATGGAGTAACCTGTTGGTATGTAACAATCATTACAGCTCTGGTGCTTAACTATACAGGTTTGTTTCCCCTTTCTTCGTTGGCAGATCATATGGGGCCATTAATCACTTGGGGAGTGATTTTTGCTAATACTTTTTCTCTATCTTTATATTTCTTAGCCAAAATCTTAAAAAGAGAAACCACCCCATCTGGGAATTTTATCTACGATCTTTTTATGGGAACCTTTTTAAACCCACGAGTGAAGCATTTAGACATAAAGCTTTTTGCTGAAATAAGAGTTCCTTGGAATTTACTATTTTTCTTAACAGTATCTGCAGCTGCAAAACAATATGAGCTTTATCAAATGGTTTCTTGGCCTATGATTTTTATGATTTTAGCTCATGGGCTTTATGTAAATGCTTGTATGAAAGGTGAAGAATGCATTCCAACAACATGGGATATTTTTCAGGAGAAATTTGGATGGATGTTAATTTTTTGGAACTTTGTCGGCGTTCCATTTGTCTATTGTTTCCAATCTTTTTACATCTTAAAAAACAACCCGCAAATCCCTCCACTATATATGGGACTTTTGTTTGTTGTTCTTCTAGTTGCCTACTATGTTTGGGATACAGCTAACAGTCAAAAAAACCGTTTCCGCATGAAACTAAGAGGTACATACATTAAAAGAAAAACATTCCCTCAGCTTCCTTGGGGAACACTTGACAATCCAAGACACATTAAAATGTCTAATGGGGGATCACTTTTAACAGATGGATGGTATAGATACGGAAGAAAAATCCACTACACAGCTGACACTGTTATGGCACTTACCTGGGCGCTAAGCTGTGGGTTTTCTGGTGTGCTACCATATTTATATCCTGTGTTTTTTGTATTAAGGTGTAGCAAAAAATCAGTTTGCAGCTTTTATAGAAACAATCTGTTTTTATATAAAGCGTTTAAGTGTTCTTGACATACCTGGTTTATCTCTGAGTTAATCAGAATAGTAAGAAAGACAAAAAACCCTCCTAAAATGATCAAATTGGAGCAAGAAATCTTGAAATAACACTTCATAAAAAAATAATATTCTTAAAACTTTTGATGTACAATCTTCAATCCTAAAAAAATCCGAAAATCTCTGTCTGTTTTTAGCGTGCAACAGGCTCAAAAGATCAAAAAATGTGTGAATAACGGTATCAGAGTTTAATAAATTTAAAAACTCTCTATTATATGAACCGCAACCTACAATTCTCAATATAGATATAGGGGTATGCTCTTGTTTTAAGAATGCAATCTGAGCTCCGTTTAAATATGCAAATTGACACTCAGATGAAAATGGATATTTTTCATTTTCTAACTCCTCTAATAAATCTAATAACACCTGCTTAGATATAGAGTCATATTTTTCTACGTTTTTAATCACTTGTCTTTTGACATAGAAACCTTGGTTGTAAAAGGTCTCAATTTCATCTTGAGTAAGTAACCCTGCATGCAAAGAAAATACACATAAAATTAAACTGATAAAAAATCTCATAATTCCCTCCGAAATATGTCATAAATACAGAAATATTTTGGAGAAATAAAGTCTATTTTCTTGAAAGTGTAAAGACTCCGGCAACTACAAAAGCAACACCTGAAGCAAAAAAAGCCATTGTCATAATCACTCTTTTATTTGCTTGAGGAGTGTTTTCTGAGATGATTTGACTGTTTTCATGTTTGATCTGTTTTTTTTCATACAAACCATAGGATATCGCAAGAACTCCTAACAAGATAAGTCCATACCCAATCTTTTTTTTCATTACTTTCCTCAGTGTTAATCTATAAACATCTATATTTTTTTTTAGATAAAAGGTCTTATTTCATAGTCTTATCAAAAGTTTTTGGAGGGCTAATGAGTTCGGTAATCAAAAACATTAATTTTTACAAAACCTTTCTTCCTTTAATCTATCAGTACCTAAGAAACAGAGATATACAAAAAATCTGCTGCACAAGCCAAGCTTTTTTTCAAATAAGTATTCTTCATTCACTAAAAAAAGAGTTTTTTACATTAGAAGATCTGGGGAATTTCATTCATAATAACTATAGCTATCTATTAAAAAGAGGTCTTTCCAAAAAAGAATTCATAGACACCGTTTCAAAGATAACCCTACTCTTACCTGGTGATGTTATTGCCTTTTTTCCACTAGTTGCAAAACTTAAAACCTTTCGGATACAAAAGATCATCATCCAAGTTCATGAACCTATCTCCCATTTTGACTTAAGAAATCTGTTTATTTGTTGCCCAAACCCTCAATCTTTACGAATAGAAAACTTGGCGAAAAAAAGGAAGTTTACTCAATTAGGATTAATCTCAAAAACAAAAGTTAGAGACCTTGCACTTAGAAACTTTGATCTATCTGAAGGTTGTTTAAAAAGCTTCCACTCAGATGTGCATACATTAAAACTACCTCATTGCACTCTTTCTAAGTCCTTAAGTGTATTAGCTAGCTATCACACTTTAACTTCTTTAGACCTAACAAACACTTACATTAACCGTACGAGTTTAGAAGAGCTTACCAATATTCATTCATTAAACACTTTGATTCTAGCTAGAAATTATGAGTTTAACCCTGAAGATATCATTGAATTTTTAAAGAAAAGAAGTTTAGACAGACTAGGCGTTAGCTCAACAGCTGTAGATATACCCAGCATTTCTATATTGCGTAAGCTTTTTCCAAGTGTAACTCTTGTAAACACTTATCACCTTAGAAGGAATTCTTTTTAAAAATGCAAGGGTCTCCCCTTGCACTTATTATAGAATTTCAGCTGCTATGCGAGCTAGATCTGATCTTTCTGTTTTATCTAAACAAATGTGACCGTAAAGTCTTTGGTTTTTAAATTTAGATACTGTGTAAGTTAATCCATTGTTGTATCTATCTAAATGAGGATGATCAATTTGCTCTGGATCCCCAGTTAAAATAACCTTTGTTCCTTTACCAGCTCTTGAGATAATTGTTTTAACCTCATGAGGTGTTAGATTTTGAGCCTCATCTATGATCATATACATTTTAGGTAAAGATCTACCTCTTACATAAGTCATAGCTTCCATTTCCAATTTTTTAGACTCTAAAATCCAATCCATTGTAGATTGCGCATTACCCTGACCGTTGATTTTTTCACATAAAATCTCAAGATTATCAAAAATTGGTTGCATCCAGTGTAAAAGCTTTTCTTCCTTTGTTCCTGGTAGATATCCAATATCTTTTCCTAATGGTACAATTGGTCTAGATACAAGTAGCTTGTTATAACTTCCTTCATCAAATACTTGGTGCATTCCACATGCAAGAGCAACTAAGGTTTTTCCTGTACCAGCAGGACCTACCATAGTAACTAGGTGTATATCATCTCTTAATAAAAGATCTACCGCACATCTTTGCTCAATATTAGAAGGTTGTAACCCCCAAAGATCCTTTTTAATCTGTAAAAGTGGCTCAAACTTCTTGTTCTTCCCGTTAAACTTACAAATTGCAGAAGAATCTTCTTCTGCATGGAGTAAACAAAACTCATTAGACTTAAATTTTCCATCTAAGCCCTCTATAAGACCGTTCTTATAAAAAAGATCGATCATCTTCTTATCACTTGCTACCGTTTGGATACCTTTATAAAGCTCTTCACGTATACTTTGACCTTTAGCTTGTTGACCCAATATTCCTACCCTCCTATTTCCATCAAACATAAATAAAAACAAAACAAGAAAAACTTAAAGCTGTTCTTGTTTAATGTTTTAGATAAATTGATGCTGGAATTAACCTTATGAATAAACCACTTAAAACAAGTGATTTGAAATACTATAAACTGATCGAAAGCGGTATTATCTAATAATAATACATTAACTTTATTATCTTTTAACTTACTAACCACTTAATATACCTCTTATTATTAAATTAGTTTAACTATAATTAAAAAACAACCCCCTTTATTTAGTTTTATTCATTAATTCGAACAATAACTAAAAATGTAAGTAAGTACAATCACTTTTTTCAAAAATTCTTGCCTTCTCTTAAAAAAATAGAGTAAAATGTTTTCACTTACTGGAGGCAGTTATGGACACTAAGAAAAAAGTAGTAAACCAAATTGGTATTTCATGGATCACAACACAAGATAGCGAAAAGGCTAAAACCTTTTTTCAAGACACCCTAGGTCTTAAACTTGTTAAAGATATCCCAGAAATGGGATGGATGGAATTTGAAGGTCATAATGGAGGGATTGCTCTAAGAATAGGTCAATCAAATCCCCAAGGTGATGAGGTTTTAAAACCAGGGCAAAATGCCATTATCACTTTTGAAGTAACAAATATCGAAGGATTCAAAGAAGAACTTGAGAGTAAAGGAGTTACATTTCACGGGCCAATTATGGATATTCCAGGCGTTTGTAAGCTTGCTTTATTCACTGATAGCGACAATAATCGCTTTCAGTTAGTCGAAAACTACTAAAAAACAAAAACTTACAAAAACCATCGGTTTTAGCACTCTAAGTCGCTAACTGCTAATTCCCTTGACTTTCTCTACTATAGAGAGTATAATAAAGGGTATAACTAATAAGGTAGGTAAAAATGAACGAGAAGATCAAAATCGACCATAAAATCCTTAGCATCCCCCCGTTTATCTCAACTACGTGGGATGAAGTAGCTTCATTATTTTTAGATAAAGATGGGCTTATCATTCTACTAAAGAGCGATCTAAAAGTACGAGTTCCTGTTCCTGATGATACTCTTATGCATAAAGTATTTGATGGGCATAAGCAATACTTAGAAAACCAACAAAAGCCTCAAAAGCCAGAAGGACTACCAGAAGCGTTTGGGCTTGGTGGACTACCTATTAAACTAGCAAAACTTGAAGACATGGATATGTTAGGACAAGCGATGCAGCACAACCCAAACCAAGCAGACGCTGCTGATATACCAGAAGATGTTTTAAATAAAATATCAAAAGTAGCTGGAGCTTTGGGCTTATCTGATCAAGAAAACCTTCCACAAGCAGAACCGCATTGTAATTGTATGCATTGCCAGTTAGCAAGAGCGATAAGAGGAGAGAAAAAAGTAGCAGAAGAAGAAATTGTTACTGATGAAGATCTAACTTTTCGTGACTGGGATATTGAACAAAAAAGCGATTATGTATACGTTGTTACAAATCCTTTAGATAACTCTGAAACATACAATGTGTTTTTAGGAAATCCTTTAGGGTGTACATGTGGAAAGAAAAACTGTGAACATATTCGCACAGTTTTAAACAGTTAATTCCATTTAGAAAGAAAAAAACATAGTTTTTAATAAAGCTTATCACTACACTTAAGATCAAATATGATCTTAAGTCGGGAGATAAACATGTCGCGTGTTTTTAAGCTTTCTTTTTTATTATTCTTGTCCTGTGCATTCGCGCAAGACACCTCTAGTTTCAAAACTTTTACTGGAAAGGTATTAGGTTATAAGGTTCGTCTAAGAACTAAACCTGATCTTGAAAGTTATATCATCACAAAATTAAACAAGAATGATCTTGTTTTAATCTGTGGAGAAGACAATGAGTTTTGGAAAGTTAGACCTTCAAATGATATCAAAGCTTATGTTTTTAGAAGTTATGTAATTGACAACACTGTTGAGGCAAACAGAGTAAATATCCGTTTAGGCCCTACAACAGATTCCCCTATTATCGGTCAGTTACAAAAAGGACAAAAAGTTAATGGATCTATAAGTAATAAAGATCACAAATGGCTTGAAATTGACCCTCCTTCACAAACTGTGTTCTACATTGCAAAAGAACTAGTAGGTTATGCAGGAAACGAAGCTTACATAACAACAATGAATAGAAAAAAAGATGAAGTAAAAGAGCTACTAGCAAACGCTTATCTTTTAACAGAAAAAGAGTGTAAAAAGCCCTTTGACCAAATGAGTCCAGATGAAGCTATTGCTCTTTTTGAAAAAACCATTGAAGAATATCCTGAGTTTGATGAATTTGTTCAACAAGCAAAGGAAGGTCTTTCTTTACTACAAGACACCTATCTTCAAAAGAAAATTGCATTTTTAGAGCAAAGAGCAACTGTTTTACCAGAAGAAAAAAAACAGATTGCTGCGATGAAAATCACACCTCAACTTCTTAAAAAAGATCCAGCATCAGATAAAATGAAAAGCTGGAAAAGTATTGAGGAAACTCTTTTTCAAAAGTGGTCAACATTTCATTCTAATAAATCTTTAGAAGATTTTTACAAAGAACAAAGAATCAATGCAATTAAAGTTAAAGGGATTGTAAGACGTTTTAATCAAAATGTAAAAAACAAACCTGGTGACTATGTACTTGAAGGTAAAAACGCTCCAGTTGGATACCTTTATAGCACGATGGTAAACTTAGAAAAATACAAAGATAAACAAGTGACTTTGTATGTAAGCCCAAGGTCAAACCATCATTTTGCATTTCCTGCTTATTTCGTGATTGAAAAAGCAAAATAATGTTAAAGAGTGGATCTTAAATTTACACCCAATCTCCAATTGAGCAAAATTAAAAGATCCACTCTCATCAATAAAAAAAGAGGCATAATTTCTTATGCCTCTTGTGATTACCAGCCACGCTAATAATCGATTCATAGGAGGTAACCCTATTGAAATTAATCTTCCTTACTTATTTTATAAGGAACATGATCAGCAAACAGACCTGACGAAGTTCCAAGTAATACTCTTTGAAATACACTATGAAATGGCAATATGTTAGACTTTTTAAGGAGTTTCTCTTGTTTTTTAGCGCACTCTTTAATAACTTCTTTAAACGTTTGCTTATCTAAATTATCGCTGAAAGTTATGTCAATTTCATCAAACTCTTCAGACAAAATTTTTAGATGCTCCCTTTTGACATATGGACCAAAGGTAACTACAGTTTCAAAACACCTTGCAATCCCTGTTTCTGAAGGTCTTTTTAAAACTTCATAACCATCACTTCTATAAGAAGGATCGTAATATACTTTAACAAGACCAGGGATGTATTTATTGTTATGCGCATAAGTAATCGCAAGTTTGGTAAAACAACGGTCACATTCGTCAATAAGTTTTGTTCTTGAATATTTTGTATTTGCCCTTTTAAAGTATCTCTCTCCAAATACAGAAACTTTTGAATACTCTGACTTAAAACGTCTTGTACAAAAGAAGTTGCTTCCTCTAAAAAAGCTCTGACTTAACTTAGAAACACTCATCATTATCCTGTAATGTAGAGAGCAATACTAGTTTAAAGTTAAAAAATTATTCAACAAAAATAAAAATTAAAATAAATACTTTACAAACGCTTTATTTCATCTTTATTTGGGTAGTCTAATAACTCTTGTGAACGAAAAGTTTTTGGAAGTTTTTCAAGTTGATTGGCTTCTTTTATTTCTTTTGAAGTGGAAGCTCCTAAAGAAGAAAACTTTCTAGCTGAAGAGAGCAACCTAGATTCTAAAGAAGCTGTAGCTTGGTTATAAGAATCAATAGAAAGGCTTAAATTCTTTCCAACTTTTGCCCAGTGTTCTGATACAGTAGCTACTCTTTCATAAAGCTCTTTTCCAAGATTCGCAATCTCTTCTGCATTTTTAGAAAGAGCCTCTTGCTTCCAAGAAAGTGCAACAGCTCTTAAAATCGCAATTAATGTTGTTGGTGTTGCTATAATGACATTTTGAAAAGCACCAGTTTCAATTAAAAGAGGATCTACTTGTAATGCACTAGAGAAAAAAGCTTCGGCAGGTAAAAATAAAATCACATATTCAACCGACCGATCAAACTGCTTAAAATACTCTTTTGCGCTAAGTTCTTTTAAATGCCTTTTGATATTCTTTGCATGTTTTTCTAGCTTTAACTGATGAGCATGCTCTTCATTTGTTTCTACTGCTTCAAGATAGGAATCTAACGGTGTTTTAGCATCGATAACTATCTGACGATCGCCAGGTAGCTTTACAATTAGATCAGGCCTTAACACTCTCTCATTAGCATTAAGAGTTTGTTGCTCATAAAAATCACAATGATTTACAAGCCCTGCTAACTCCACTACCCTCTTAAGATGAACTTGCCCCCATGTTCCTCTTATATTAGGACTACGAAGCGCATTACTTAGATTGTGTGTTTGCTCAACTAAAATCCTTTCTGATTCTATAAGATGATCTATTTGGGATTTTAATCCCTGGTAGGCAACTTCTCTTTTTTTCTCCAGCTCCAAACTATTTTTATCAATCTTTGTCATCACTTCTTTAATTGGTGTAAGAAGGTTTTCTATCTCTTTTTTTCTACCATCAAGGTCCGTTTTTGCATTTTCTTGAAAACCTGATAAAGTAGATTTTGCTTGATCTGCTAAGATCTGTGAACTTTTTTGTAAAACATCTAATGAAACAGATTGAAAGCTATCAAAAAGCTTTTTCTCTAATTTCTTTTGATAAGTGGTAAATAAAAAATAAATAGAACCAAGGAGAACTATTACTCCTATAGCAAGAAAAACATAAACTTCCATTAAAACTCTTCGTTATCAGGATCGAAATCTTCTAGTGTCTTAGTTTTTTTACCCATAAACATTCGAATCAATGACAATACTAAAGCCAAAAGGATGTAGCCCCAAGAAATTAGGAAAAACACAACTGCAAAATAGTGAAATAATCCATAGAGCAAAAATATAGATAAAATAACTGTAAAAAAAGCTAAATGAAAAGATGGTATTCTAAAATGCAACACTTTTAAGCTTGGGAATTTTAATCTCGATACCATTAGATATCCAAGAACACCCATTGTTATAGAAAGTGTTACAGCTCTTGTCACGTAGCTTATGGCAAAATATTCATTAATATATGGAGCTAAAATCACAAGATTAATAGAAACAGAAGCTGCTGCTGCTGCATCTATTGGAAGACCTGTAAAATGCTTTAAGCTATCTTCCTTTTCATTTGATCTTGTTGCTTTTACACTAAACCTTACAAGTCTAAGAACTGCACACAATGAAAAAATCATTGCACCAGTTGCACTTATAAAAGATAAAAGCGTTCCTTGCTCAAGCGACAAACTTTTTAACATCAATACCGAGGGAGCAACTCCAAAAGAAACCACATCAGCTAAAGAATCAAAAAGAACACCAAATTCAGACTGCGCATTGATCGCTCTTGCTATTGCCCCATCAACAAAGTCAGCTAATGCCGCAACTAACAATAATAGAGCTGATGATAGCATCACATCATAATCTCCACTTCCCGGTTCAACCATATTCACTTTGAATATTACAAATAAGCCACAAGCAAGACCAAAAGCTGTGATAAGGTTTGGTAAGATGTATACTCTTTTCATATCTCTTCTTTTTTTTCTTAAGTATATCAACAATGCTTTGTTGAAAAAAGAAAAAAAAACTCTCTTTTTTTCTTTTTTTTTTTCGTAAATATCTCTGAATCAATCTTGTGAATTTGAAGAAAAAAAAACTTCTGCAAATTTGTAGACAGGAAAATAATTCTACAATATATAGTATTAGAAAGCTGCGTTAGCTACCATATGTAGTATACCAGAGAAGTTTAACCCTAAACCTTTGAGGCAGAGAATGAATCAAATTGCAGTTAAGAAAACGAAAGAAAAAAAGCAAATGCAATACACCGTTGTAAAAAGAGATGGAAAACTTGTACCGTTTCGAAAAGAGCGTATATTAAGCGCAATCGAAGCTGCATTTTGTGATATTCGAAAAAAAGAAAAATTAGATGATGATATCAAAAAAGAGATCGAAAAAATCACAAACCAAATTGAAAAAGATGTTCTACATTATGCTTCAAAGGGAACAAGCTTAACAGTTGAAGGGATTCAAGATGTTGTAGAAGTTACACTCATGAAAAAAGGTTATCATGATGTAGCAAAGGGTTATATCCTTTACAGAGACTTACAAAAGAAAAAAAGAGAAGTTTCTATAGCTTCATTAAAAATCTTTCGTCATGACAGACAAACACCTATTCGATTTAATCCGATTAAAATCACATCTACAATTGAAACAACCTTTAGAAGAACTTATCAACTAGACGGAGATTTGTCAGAAGAGTTTTTTGCAAATATCAATATGATTTCAGAAAGAGTGGTTAAAGATGCAATAGAGCTTGCAGAAAGCAGTCAAGTTTTATACTTCGATACTGTTCAAGATATGATCGAAAAAGAACTGATGCAAGAAAAGTTTTTTGATGTAGCAAAAGATTATATTTTATACAGATCTGAAAAGAAAAAGAATCAAATTCAACCTGAAGTACAAGATCACAAAGAGCAAAAAGAGTTTGAGATTGTTTGTGACAATGGAACAAAAAAAGTTGTTAAAGAAAACACAATCAAACAAAAAATAAAGCATGCATGTCGTGACTTAGAAAATGTTGATGCTGAAGCACTTTTCCATTCAACGATTTTAAACTTTTACGAAAAGATGACAGAGACAGAGCTAAATGTTTCATATATTCTTGCCGCAAAAGCCTATATTGAAAAAGAGCCAAACTACTCAACAGTAGCAGCAAGACTTTTACTAGATAATTGCTATACACAAGCAATAGGAATTAGCTACCAAGATCCAGCTTTAGAAAAAGAGTACAAAAGAAAGTTTGCAACTTATTTAAAAAATGCAGTTTCTTTAGAGCTTATATCTCCAAAACTTTTAGACTACGATCTTGATCTTATTGCAAAAGAAATCAAAATCGATAGAGATGAAAAGTTTAGCTACTTAGGACTTCAAACTCTTTTTGACAGATACTTCATTCATCACAAACAAAAAAGACTAGAAACTCCTCAATGGTTTTTCATGAGAGTAGCAATGGGTCTTGCGTTGAAAGAAGAGAAGAAAACAGAAAGAGCTATTGAATTTTACAATGTTCTTTCTTCGTTTGCCTTTTTCTCTTCTACCCCTACCCTATTTAACTCAGGAACTTTACACTCGCAGTTATCATCTTGTTATCTATCTACAATTGAAGATGATCTTCACCATATATTCAAAGTGATTGCAGATGACGCTCAACTTTCTAAATGGGCAGGAGGAATTGGAAACGACTGGACAAATGTACGAGCTACCGGAGCTAGAATCAAAGGAACAAATGGAGAGTCCCAAGGTGTAATTCCTTTCTTAAAAGTTGCTAATGACACTGCAGTAGCAGTAAACCAAGGTGGAAAAAGAAAAGGAGCTATGTGCGCTTATCTTGAGACTTGGCATTTAGATATCGAAGACTTTTTAGAGCTTAGAAAAAACACTGGTGATGAAAGAAGAAGAACTCATGACATGAACACAGCTAACTGGATTCCTGATCTATTTATGAAAAGAGTAAAAGAAAATGGATCGTGGACCTTGTTTAGCCCAAATGATGTTCCAGACTTACATGACCTTTATGGAAAAGCATTTGAAGAAAGATATGAAGAATATGAAAAAATGGCTGAAGAAGGCAAAATCGGCCTATTTAAAAAAGTAGAAGCAACAACTCTTTGGAGAAAAATGCTTTCTATGCTTTTTGAAACAGGTCATCCATGGATTACATTTAAAGACCCATCAAATATCCGTTCTATGCAAGATCATGCTGGTGTTGTTCACTCTTCAAACCTGTGTACAGAGATCTTATTAAATTCTTCTAAAGACGAAACAGCAGTATGTAATCTTGGTTCTATCAATTTAGCTTACCATACTACTGAAAACGGTATCGATGAAGAAAAGTTGAAAAAAACAATTCAAACAGCCATCCGTATGCTGGATAATGTTGTTGACATCAACTTCTACCCAACAAAAGAAGCTCAGAATGCTAACTTAAAGCACCGCCCTATCGGCATTGGTTTAATGGGCTTCCAAGATGCTTTATATATCCAAGATATAAGCTACGCATCTTTTGAAGCTGTTGAGTTTGCCGATAAGAGTATGGAGCTAATTAGTTACTATGCGATAGACACTTCTAGTGATTTAGCAAAAGAAAAAGGAGCTTACTCTTCTTTTAAAGGATCTAAATGGGATAGAGGTCTTTTACCAATCGATACCATAGATATTTTAGAAGAGCAAAGAGGTGAAAAAGTAGATTTAGATAGAAGTAAAACAAAAGACTGGGATTCTCTGCGTAAAAAAATCAAAAAGCAAGGAATGAGAAACAGTCATACAATGGCAATTGCTCCGACTGCAACTATCGCAAACATTACAGGGGTAACCCAATCAATAGAGCCTATGTATAAACATCTGTTTGTAAAATCTAATCTTTCGGGTGAATTTACAATCTCTAATCCATATCTAATCGACAGACTTAAAGAGCTTAAGATTTGGGATGATGAGATGGTTGATGATCTAAAATACTTTGATGGATCTTTAGCTGAAATCGAAAGAATACCAGAAGAAGTAAAGAAAACCTTCCTAACTGCTTTTGAAATTGAGCCAGAGTGGATCATTGAATGCGCAGCTCGTAGACAAAAGTGGATTGACATGGGGCAATCACTCAACCTTTACATGTGCGAGCCTAGTGGTAAAAAGCTACATCAAATGTACTTTTTAGGATGGGAAAAAGGATTAAAAACCCACTACTATCTAAGAACCTTAGCAGCAACTCAAATTGAAAAGTCTTCTATAGACATCAATAAAAGAGGATTACAACCTCGTTGGATGAAAAACAAGTCTGCATCAGGTCAAATAGATGTAAAAAGAGAAAACAAACCAGTGGTTTGTAATCTCGAAGAAGGGTGTGAAAGTTGTCAGTAAATTATAAAAGAGGAAATTAACCATGAGTGAAATGTTAAAAGAAGGCACCAACAAGCGTGTTGATGCTGATAAAAAAAGGTTGATTAACTGTAAAGCTGTGGATGTAAACCAGTTAATGCCACTAAAGTATAAATGGGCTTGGGAGCACTACCTTAATGGGTGCTCTAACCATTGGATGCCTACAGAAGTTCCAATGGGAAAGGATATAGAGCTTTGGAAGTCTAATAAACTTTCTGAAGAAGAAAGACATGTGATAAAAAGAAACCTTGGGTTTTTTGCAACAGCTGAAAGCCTTGTTGGAAATAACATTGTGTTAGCAATCTTCCGTCACGTGACAAACCCAGAAGCTAGACAATATCTATTAAGACAAGCTTTTGAAGAAGCGATACATTCTCATACATTTTTATATATCGTTGAATCTCTGAACCTTGATGAAAAAGAGATCTTCAATATGTACAATGAAATCCAATCGATCTACAACAAAGATCAGTTTGAGATGAAGCTAACAGAAAATGTTTTAAGAGAAGATTTTTCTACAACGACTCATGAAGGCGCTCAGCAATTTTTAGAGAACCTAATTGGTTTTTACATCATCATGGAAGGGATCTTTTTCTATTCTGGAT
>Ga0180436_10000961_pt1 | contig 28736 bp, 24 predicted proteins | sample SS_ome_2_FD_132434 | JGI IMG/M metagenome (GOLD analysis project Ga0180436, IMG submission 132434) | Hypersaline lake sediment archaeal communities from the Salton Sea, California, USA - SS_3_S_2 metaG | ecosystem: Environmental > Aquatic > Non-marine Saline and Alkaline > Hypersaline >... | reverse complement strand
TCAATTTGTGCTTTTGCTTTCTGAACAGGAAGGGCCAGGAGCAGGAATCCCGGAATGAAGAACATGATTAAGGCCAGCTTTTTCATCAGGTGATTATTCGTAAATAAAGGAGTATATTTCATTAAAATTATCAATTAGTTCGCTTCTATGAAAACCAAATGCTTCCCCGCCCTGTTTTTGATCCTCCTTACCGCATGTAATACTCCCGAATATACACTTGAGGATGTGTACAATCCCCCCTTTAAGCCCAATGTGGAGTTCCGGGGATACGAAGACCTGAACCATCCCGGATTTCAGGCCCTCAAAGAGAAGTATCAGCTGGATACCATATTCAGGGGCGAGACGGATGAGTTTAAAAGGATTCTGATGCTCCGGCACTGGATCCGGACGGTCATTTCCATAGATGACCATGGGGATCCCTACCCCGGGGGTGGGTATGTGGAGGGCATTCTGGATGCTGCCCTGGAAGGACAGGGCTTTCACTGTGGTCATTACATGAAGGTCCAGAATGGAATTATGAATGCCTATGGCTACGTGAGCAGAACGCTGGGGGCAGGACCCGGAGTAATGGGTGGGCCTGACGGCCATCATGGAATTAACGAGATCTGGCTCAACGATTACCAGAAATGGTTCCTGTCTGATGCCAAATACGACCATCATTTTGAAAAGGACGGAATCCCCCTGTCTGCCCTGGAAATACGGGATGAATATTTAAAGAACAAGGCAGCGGATATTGTCAGGGTCGTGGGTCCGGAGCGTATCCCCACTCCATACAATCCGGAAACCGGGAGCAATTACGAACGCAGCGCCCAGACCTATACATGGATCGAGTATCATACCCACTCTGATATGTTCACCGTGTGGCCGGAACATGAAACGCTGCTTAGCATGTATGAAGATGATTATTTCCGGAATAACACCTGGATCTGGGACGGGAAGCCCCACTGGGCCTATGACAAGACTGAATTCATGCGACTGGTGAAGGACCGCAATGCCATTGAGTGGACCCCCAATGTAATATTATCCGAGGTCCAGATTGAGGGACAAAGGGCAAGGATCAGGCTCCACTCAGAGACTCCCAATCTGAGAGAGTACCAGCTTCGTACAGCTCCTTCGGGAGGATGGGAAGCTGTGGAGGATTCCCTTGATGTGGAGCTAAGCGGAGAGCGGAATGAATTTCAATTCCGGATCCTGAACCTGGCAGGGGTGGCGGGGCCTGTGCATAAGATTGTAATCAGCCGTAAAGGGAAGGACGGGAAAAAGGAGCTAAGTGCTCTTTATAAAGCGGGTATCAATCTGATTCCTTATCCCCAGGAAGTAAGCTTTCTGGAACAGGATTTTTCTTTTGGAGATAAACTGACCATAGTGCTTGACAGGGATGCCACAGATCAGGTAAAATTCACGGCCTCGGAACTGGCTGCGGATCTTTTAAAAGAGTGGGGCATCAAGGCAACGATCACCAATGTGAATTCCCCCGGGTCCATTCGCCTGACCCGTGAGGGCCTGTCAGAGAAGATAAGTTCACTCCCGGAAGAGACAATCCACCAGGCCTATGAGTTGATCACAGCTAAGGATCAATTGACCATCAGGGCCCTGGGCGATGCGGGTATTTTTTACGGTACCCAGACATTGTTGCAGATCATAAAACATGGAAAGGAAGGAGCAAAGGTGCCCGGAATACAAATTGCCGATTGGCCCGATATCCCCCAGAGGGCCTGTCATTACGATACCAAACATCACCAGGACAGGCGTGCATATGTGGAGCATTTTATCAGAGACCTGGCCAGGTATAAGATCAACATGCTGGTCTGGGAATGGGAAGACAAGTTCCTCTACCCGAGTCATCCCGAGATCGGGGCCCCGGGAGCCTTCACCATGGAAGAGATGCAGGAGCTTACCCGCTATGCGAAAAACTATCATGTTCAACTGGTACCTCTGGTACAGGGACTGGGACATGTGAGCTATATCCTGAAGTGGCCACAACACAGCCACCTGCGCGAGATTCCGGCATCCAACTGGGAATTCTGTCCGCTTAAGGAGGGGAGCTATGACCTGCTTTGCGATCTCTGGAAAGATGCCATAGAGGCCACGCCTGGTTCGGAATACATTCACATCGGTTCCGATGAAACCTATGAATTGGGGGCCTGCGAACAATGCCGGGAGCGAGCAGAGGAAATTGGGAGAAGCGGATTGTATCACCAGTTTATTAAAAAGGCCGGAGAGCCCCTTCAGGCACTGGGCAGGGAAGTGATGATATGGGAAAGGCCCATGGGCTGGACGGTAAGTGATTCACCGGCAAAGGGCATAGAGCCCCTGAACGGCATGGTACTGATGGAGGATTACAGGTATGAGAGCGACGATTTCAGCTATGCACAGGAAGCAAAAGCAGCAGGTCATAAAGTGTTTGCCTACGATCCCAACCCGGGCATTGAACCCCTGTTCCTTCCCTACTTTTATAAATTAAGAGGAGAAGGGGAAAATGAACATGAAGCGGAGAACGCTTTAAGCAGATCTTACACATCGGTTTCCGGGGCTGCCTTATCCGGGCATTTTGACGGCATGATCAATACCTCCTGGGATGATTCCGGATTGCATAATCAGGTCTGGATGCTCAGTTTTATAAACTCAGCCGAATGGGCCTGGAGCGGTGCCAATCCGTCCCTGGAAGAATTTGTCGACAAGTATTTCCTGAATTACTATGGGAATAAGTCCTCTGATATGAAGGAACTGTTCCAACTTTTGAACGGTGCGGCCTACTACTATTATAAGTCCCTGGAGCGAAGGGTCTGGCACTACGGGGATATCGGAAAGACGCATGTACCTGATCTGCCCCGGGCCGACAACCTGGAGTATGATGAATTCTGGAACCGGGAGTATGCCGAAAAAATCGAAGAATCGCGGGAGCAGCTCAAACACATGGAACGTGCTTCGGAAATCATCCGGGTCAACCGCTTTTCCGGGATCAGGAACAGCTACGACCTGGAGATCTTTTCCTCCATTGTGCAACTTGTAAGTCATACCTGCTCTACCTACCTGGCACTTTCGGAACTGGAGCTGAGCATTAAGGAGGCCCATAATCAGCGCTTCCGGAGTCATGAAGCAGCCCTGGGAGCCCTGGAGCAGGCAGTGGATATTATTGAAAACAACCTGAACGAACGAGAGCAAGTTTACAGCAAGCTGGTGGCAAGCTGGGAGCGTACAAGGCTTCCCAAAGGGATGTCAACAAGCGGGAAAGCGTTCTTTCACAGGCAGGACCGGGCCCGGCATTTTGCCTTCAGGCGGGCCGATATGTCCTACCTGATCTGCGATGAAGAGTTACTGGGACTGGATGAGTACAGGGAGAAGCTGCTTGCTTACATTGAATACTACAGGTCCCTCTATCTTCCGGAGGAGGCTCCTGTGGAGACAGTCAACTAATTCCTCTGATTCCGGCGCAGCAGGAAAAATTGCTTAAGCAGGAGGGATGCCTCCTTTTCGAGAATGCCCGGGACGACCACGGTTTTCTTATGCAGGACCAGCTCCTGCAAGCGGGAATAACCTTCTTTTGGATCGGGCGCGGCAACTACCAGTCTGCCAAGCTGGGCCCACTTCAGGGCTGCAGCGCACATCAGACAGGGCTCAAGAGTCACAAACAGGGTGCAGTCTGTCAGATACTTAGCCCCAAGAAAGTTGGAGGCGGACGTGATGGCAATCATCTCTGCATGTGCTGTTACATCATTGAGTTGCTGGGTCTGATTATGTGCCCTGGCAATGATCCGGTTCTGGTTGACCACCACGGCACCCACAGGTACCTCCTCCAGGTCCATGGCCTTTTGCGCCTCTTTAAGTGCCTCATTCATAAAATATTCATCGGAGAGTACCGGGTATACCATGATCGACTGTCTTTCTTTACAATTCCTCTTTAAAAGTTGCTAAATTTGCACTTCATAAAGTTACAAAATAGAATCTTATGTACAGGACACACAATTGCGGGCAGTTAGACATGAAGAATGTGGGAGAGGAGGTTATGCTTTCAGGCTGGGTTCAGAAGTCCAGGGACCTTGGAGGGATGACATTTGTGGATCTTCGTGATCGCTATGGTTTGACTCAGCTGGTTTTCAATATGGAGACCCTTCCCGGGTTGTGTGAAGAGGCCCGGAAACTGGGAAGAGAATTTGTAATCAGGGTCAGGGGCAAGGTAGCCGAACGAAGCAACAAGAACCCGCAGATGCCCACGGGAGATATTGAGATCCTGGTGGAGGAGCTTGACATCCTGAATCGTTCAAATACCCCGCCCTTTACCATTGAGGAAAATACCGATGGTGGAGACGATCTTCGGATGAAATACCGCTACCTGGATCTGCGCAGGGCGGTGGTCAGGGAGAACCTTCAGCTTAGGAGCCGCATGGCCATCGAAATCAGGAAGTACCTGAGTGATGAAGGTTTTCTGGAAGTGGAGACCCCGGTGCTGATCAAGTCGACCCCGGAAGGGGCCAGGGATTTTGTGGTGCCTTCCCGCATGAATGCCGGAGAGTTTTATGCCCTGCCTCAATCCCCCCAGACCTTCAAGCAACTTTTGATGGTAGCGGGTTTTGACAAGTATTTTCAGATTGTCAAGTGCTTCAGGGACGAGGACCTTCGGGCCGACCGGCAGCCCGAGTTTACTCAGATTGATTGTGAAATGTCCTTTGTGGAGCGGGATGATGTGCTTGCTGCATTCGAGGGACTGGCCAGGCATCTGTTCCGTACCATCAAGGAGGTGGAGATTGAAGGAGCCTTTCCCCTGATGCCCTATGCCGAGGCCATGCGCCAGTATGGGAACGATAAGCCCGATCTGCGTTTTGATATGAAGATCAGCGAGATGTCAGGGCTTGTGAAAGGCAGGGGATTTCAGGTATTCGACTCGGTGGAATATATTGGAGGAATCTGTGCAGAGGGATGTGCCGGATACAGCCGCAAGCAACTTGATGCCCTGACCGATTTTGTGAAGCGTCCCCAGATTGGGATGAAGGGACTGGTCTATGTGAAGTACAACGAAGACGGCACCCTGAAATCGTCGGTGGATAAGTTTTACGATGAAGCTGCTTTGAAGGAGTGGGCTGCTCTCTTTCATGCCAAACCGGGCGATCTGATCCTGGTACTTGCCGGAAATCTGGATTTGACCCTGAAGGCATTAAGTGAACTGAGGCTGGAGATGGGTGAGCGCCTGGGATTACGCGATCCCAATGTATTTAAACCCTTGTGGGTGGTGGATTTCCCCTTGCTGGAATGGGATGAGGAGTCCGAGCGCTTCCATGCCATGCACCATCCCTTTACCAGTCCATACGAGGAAGACCTGGAGCTGTTCCGCACCGATCCCGGGAAGGTTCGTGCCAAGGCCTATGACCTGGTGATCAATGGCGTGGAGATAGGCGGCGGTTCCATTCGGATCCACGATGAGGACCTGCAGAAGCAGATGTTTGATAACCTGGGTTTCACCAAGGAAGAGGCGCAGAAGCAATTCGGCTTCCTGATGAGTGCCTTCCGCTATGGGGCACCTCCGCACGGGGGCATCGCCTTTGGATTTGACCGCTGGGCGGCCCTGTTTGCAGGCATCGAATCCATTCGTGATGTGATTGCCTTTCCCAAGAATAATGCCGGACGCGATATGATGATTGATACCCCCTCTACCATTTCTGAAGAGCAGCTGACGGAATTAAGCCTGAAGGTAAATCTGAAGAAGGATAATTGAAAACACCATTTGAAGCACAGCCTTAAATAGCTGCTATGTCGGGATTAAAACGGAACTCTTTCCTTGTTTTTGCACTCTTTTCTTTTTGTATAAATGCGCTTGCACAGGTCCCCATCGATCCGGGCGATCCGCCAAATCCTTCACCAATTCCGGAGTTCTACGGGTCCACACTTCCTATAATCGAAAAAGAGGTGAAGCAGGTAGAAAAAGGAGAAGTCAAAGTAGTGGCCACCTCCCCGGGAGGAAAGCCGGTATATGCGGTTTACTACGGGGAAAAAGAGGATTTTCTTTCACAGGCCAATTATAATTCAGCAATAGCGGCCCGGGATGCGCATTATTATGCCCGGAAAGACAGTAATAGCAAGCCGGTGGTATTTTTCCTGGGTCCCGTTCATGGTCAGGAAGTGGAAGGGATCGCGGGACTGGTCAACCTGATCCATGTGGCTGAAACAGGCAGGGATCACCGGGACCGTGAATGGTCCTCGCTGCAAAGGATGCTGGAGCAATGCCGGATCATCATTGTACCCTGCGGCAATCCGGATGGACGCCAGCGCTGTCCCTATGACAGTTTTGTGGGTGTGCCGGTGGAGATTATGACCAAATATGGCCAGGGAACCAGAACCGACGGATCTTCCTGGGGCTGGCCCGGGGCCAAATCGCTGCATCCCATGAAAGGGAACGTGGGAATCCTGGGGGCCTATTTTAATGACGATGGGATCAATATGATGCATGACGACTGGTTTGCCCCCATGGCAGCCGAAACCGAAGCCATCCTGGAAATTGCCCGTTCAGAAGCGCCGGATATGACCGTATCACTGCATTCCCACCACCATACTGCCAGGATCCTGCCGGCCAACTATGTGCCCTGGTTTATGAAAATGCGGATCGATACCCTGACCAGGAGCTTGAATCATCGTTATGCCTCAGAAGGGCTTCCCAGTCTTCCTGACGATTGGATCTCACAGCCCCGTGTGGAAGATGAAAGCTATCCTCCAAAAACAAGTTTTAACCTGATTTCTGCCCTGCACCATGTCTCCGGCACCATGGCCTTCACCTTTGAATGCAGTCACGGCACGGTGAGCGATGATGCACCGGAGCCGCCGGTCACTTACAGCGATGTGGTGGATATCCAGTTATATCTGTATGAGGAGATGCTCCACTATATTTTGGAGAACCGCTTGCATTAGAGATCGCTCTTAGCTATTTTTAAAGGCTATGACTGATTCTTCTTCCCCCAAACCGGAACGTTTATTATCGCTTGACTTTTTCCGGGGAGCAACCATGTTTTTACTGATTGCCGAGTTTACCCACTTCTTCTCTTTTTTGCACGATCCTGCACTTGAAGGATCCTTCCTTTATGTCTTTGCAGAACAATTTCATCATCATCCCTGGAACGGACTTCGTTTCTGGGATCTGATCCAGCCCTATTTTATGTTTATCGTGGGGGTGGCCATGCCCTATTCTCTGGCCAACCGGCAGAAACGCGGTCATTCTCAAAGGCAGATAAGAGGGCACGCGGTTCAGCGGGCTTTCTTATTGTTATTTCTTGGCTGGGCGCTCTACTGCATCGGTCCGGGAAAAATCGAGTTTCGTTTTCAGAATGTGCTGGCTCAACTTTCGGTGACCTATCTCCTGGCCTTCCTGGTCATGAAGAAGAAACCCTGGTTTCAGATCGGCTTCTCCTTTCTGCTTATTGCCCTGACTGAGGTGATATACAGGGGTTTCTGGGTGGAAGGTTTCAACCATGCCTTCATCCCCAATGAAAATTTCGGGACCTGGCTGGACCTGCAATATGGTGGGGCCGACCTCCATGGACACTGGGTAAGTTTTAATGCCATTCCGACCACGGCCCATACCATCTGGGGAGTTCTTGCGGGCCAGTTGCTTATGAGTCAGCGAACGGCAGCGCAGAAGCTGAAAATCTTAATTATTGCCGGTGTGATCGGTTTGGTAATAGGGTATGGACTCAACCCCATTACGCCAATTATCAAGCGAATATCCACCTCTTCTTTTGTGATTGCAAGTGGAGGCTGGGCCTTCCTTACCCTGGCCTTCTCCTACTGGTTGATTGATATGAAGAAGCGGCAAAAATGGTCGATCTTTTTCAGGGTGGTGGGGATGAACCCCCTCTTTATTTACCTCTTTGCCCATGTGGGTGGTGCGGTCTTCATCGAAGCCATCCTTCATCCCTTTACCTTTGCCCTCTTTGGATGGATGGGAACCTTAACGGCATCAATTCTGACCAGTGCCATTGTACTTTTTATCCTTTGGTATATTTGTCAGTGGCTCCATAAGCATAAGATATATTTCAGAATTTAGGGACCTTTAATACGCAAAGATAATGTTAAGAAGACTTTTGATTTTTGGTCTGGCAGGCTTCCTGGTGGGATGTTCAGGCACTCCGGACAAGCAGGAACTTTATACACAAATGACAAAAGTGGATGCCCATGTGCATATCCGGACCGAAGACCCGGCCATTATGGAGCATGCAAAGACCGAGGGCTTCAAGTTGCTTACAATCAACACCCGGTCAGAGAGCCAGGAATACATTGACAGGCAGAAGCATGCTGCCATTGAGATGAATGAACTGTATCCGGCAGAGATCTCCTGGCTAGCCACCTTCTCCATGGAGAATTTTGAAGAAGCGGGATGGGCCGACGGAGTTATTCTTGAACTTCAGGAAAGTCTTGATCGGGGGGCTGTGGGCTTCAAGATCTGGAAAGATATCGGGATGACCTTCCGCGATAGTCTGGACAATTTTGTGTTTTTAGATGATCCGCTCTTTGAGCCCGTTCTGGACTTTATGGAAAGCAGCGGTTTCACGCTCCTGACTCATATCGGGGAACCTAAAAATTGCTGGCTCCCCATCGATTCCATGACGGTGAACGGCGATAAGAGCTATTTCAAAGAGAATCCCCAGTACCACATGTATCTGCATCCCGACTATCCTTCCCATGAGAGGTTAATGGAGTCCAGGGACCATGTACTGGCAAGGCACCCGGACCTGCACATGGTGGGTGCTCACCTGGGAAGCCTGGAGTGGGACGTGGACGTCCTGGCAGAACGACTGGACCGTTATCCGAATTTTGCAGTGGATCTGGCGGCCCGGGTGTGCCATTTCCAGGTACAGGACAGGCAGAAGGTCATAGATTTTATCCTGAAGTACCAGGATCGCATTCTCTATGCTACGGATATGAGTGTTTCCGGGGATGGCTTTGAAGAGCGGAAAGAGCGGATTGAAAGTGAATGGCGGTCCGACTGGGCTTATTTTGCCACCGGCAAGCTGATGACCTCCCGGAACGTGGACAATGAATTCAGGGGACTGGACCTGGACAGGGAGGTGCTGGAGAAGATCTACTACTCCAATGCCCTTCAGTGGTACCCGGGAGCCTTTGAATAAACACAGGAATGAATGGCCCTTCCCCCTGATGAGCTAAAAGACTTCCTGGATATCAGGGTGGCGCAATACAACCATCCCGATTTTATTGAACTTGATCCCATCCAGATTCCTCATTTGTATAAGGATAAGGAGGATATCGAGATCGCCGGATTTTTAACGGCCACCATTTCCTGGGGAAAGCGTGTAAGCATCATCAAGAACGCTCACAAAATGATGAAGCTTATGGGAAACTCCCCCTTTGATTTTTTATTGAATCACAGGGAAGAGCACCTGGCCCGGATGGATGGGTTTGTCCACCGGACCTTTAATTCAACGGATTTGCTCTTCTTCATTTATGCGCTGAAACACCTCTATGTGAATAAGGGCGGACTGGAAGGGATATTTCAGGAACATCAGGCTGAAACATCCCTGCAGCTGGCCATACACCAGCTGAAAAAGGAATTCTTTTCCCTGCCTCGTCCGGACAGAACCACCAAGCACCTCCCGGATCCTCTGAAAGGCTCGGCAGCCAAGCGGATCAACATGTATTTAAGATGGATGATCCGGAAGGATGAGGCAGGGGTGGATTTCGGCATCTGGAAAGGGATAACTCCTTCAAAACTCTCCTGCCCGCTGGATGTGCATACCGGAAACGTGGCCCGGAAGCTGGGCCTGATCACCCGGAAACAGAATGATTCCAGAACAGTGGAAGAACTGGATGCCGCTTTGCGTGGATTTGATCCGGTGGATCCGGTCCGGTATGACTTTGCTCTTTTTGGTCTTGGGGTTTTCGAAAACTACTAATTCACAATTATTTGTGAATAACTTAAGGGCCAATTATTTCAGCATGAAATGGAGGCCCTTTACCTTGTAACGATAAATTTCAGAGCCGCGTTGAGATGTTGAAAATTGCAAAAGAAGAGAAACAATACAGGGTCGAACTGTTCCAGGTGAACAGGCTGAATACCCTGTTTTCAGAGCTGGTCAAACAACAGCTCATGGAGCTGGTTGAAGAGCCGGGAGTATCTGTGGTTTTTAACCTGGAAGGGATTCGTTTCATCGACTCCTCCGGCTTTGATGTGCTCCTTGAAGTGTCGGATCGGGCCAGGGAATGTGACAGCAGGTTTTCGCTCTGTAACATCACCGATGATGTGCGGGAACTGATTGTCCTGACTGAGTTGGAGGGCAGGTTTGATTTCGTGTCCTGCGAACATACCAGGGAAAAAATCCTGGTGGTCCTGGATTAGGATCCCTTCAGAGTGGCGGAGGTACAGTCCGTGATGGTGACATTCGTATAATCGCCGGGTTTCAGGTTCTTTTTAGGGAATACCACGACTTTATTTTGCGAGGTGCGTCCATAGAGCTGCTCGCTGGATTTTTTGGAAGTGCCTTCCACAAGCACTTCAAAGGTCTTTCCCACATCCCGCTTTTTGCTTTCCAGCGAAAGCCTGTTTTGCAGTTCAATGATCTCACTTAAACGGCGGGTCTTCACCGCTTCACTTACATCGTCTGCCAGCTTCTCAGCTGCAAAGGTATCGGGCCGTTCACTGTACTTAAACATATAGGCAAAATCATAGCCGGCCCACTCCATCAGACTGAGGGTTTGCTGATGTTCTTCCTCGGTCTCCCCGCAAAAACCGGCAATGATATCTGTGGAAATGGTGGCTTCGGGGAGGTAGCTGCGGATGGCCGCAATACGATCCATGTAGTGCTCCCTGGTATATCTGCGCTTCATACGTTCCAGAACAGTAGTGCTGCCCGATTGTACCGGCAGATGAATGGACCTGCAAAGGTTGGGGTATTTTGCAATGACTTTCAGCAGCTCATCAGACATGTCTTTGGGATGGGAAGTGGCAAAACGCACCCTGAAGGCCGGGTCAATGCCTGCCACCTGCTCAAGCAGCTTTTCAAATTTCAAGAGCTTATCGCCCTCTTTCCAACGGTAGGAATTCACATTCTGACCAAGGAGGGTCACCTCCCTGTAGCCTTTGGAGAATAGCTCGCTTGCTTCTTTTATGATTGTTTCCGGATCGCGGCTTCGTTCACGTCCCCGGGTCCCGGGAACCACACAGTAGGCACAAAAATTATTGCAACCCCGCATGATGGCCACAAAAGAGCTTACCTGGTTCCGGTCCATTCGCACCGGACGGATATCCCCATAGGTCTCCTCCAGCGACAGAATGGTATTGATCCCTTTCTGTCCGCTTTCCACTTCCTGCAGCAGAGCAGGCAGATCACGGTAGGCATCCGGACCCACCACCAGGTCTACGGTGCTTTCTTCTTCAAGAAGCTTTTCTTTCAAACGTTCCGCCATGCAGCCAATTACGCCCACCGAAAAGGAATGACTTTTTTTCTTCAGGCGACCGAATTCCCGGATCCTGGTCCGGACCTTCTGTTCGGCATTGTCCCTGATGGAGCAGGTATTTACAAGTACCAGGTCGGCTTCATCCAAATTGTCAGTCACCTGGTAATTGTGCTGTTGCAGAATGGCTGCTACTACTTCGCTGTCCACCACATTCATCTGGCAGCCATAGGTTTCAATATAAAGTTTGCGTTCCTGCATGGCCGCAAATATAGAAAAAAGACCATTGACCGACAATATGGAGCAGTTTACCGATTTATGCTGGCCCGGAACGCCGGGAGGCTCTATACTTGCAAGAGAAAATGATTATTTATTTATAAATTTAAACAGATGAAAATGGGAGCAGGATTATTTTGGGGAGCATTTTTACTCCTACTGGGGGTGGCCCTGATCATTAAGGTGGTATTCAATGTAGATTTCCCCGTATTCAAAGTACTGGTTGGGATTTTCCTGGTTTTGCTCGGGCTCAAGGTCCTGTTTGGCAGATCATTTATTTCTGAACGTCATTTTAGTCCGGAGGAAACCATATTCAACGAGAGGGTCTACGATAACCCGGATTCCGGCAAGGAATATACGGTGCTCTTTGGAAAGGGAGTGTACGACTTCACCAATGTGGATCTGGAGAAGGGTAGCTATCGCGTCAAGGTGAGCACGGTTTTCGGAGGTACCCAGATCATTATTCCAAGAGATAAGCCGGTAAGAATTAAAGCGGATGCGGTTTTTGCCGGTGCTGAGTTTCCGGATGGTAACAATGCGGTATTCGGCACAACGATCTATGAAAGCGACTCCTGGAGCCCTGATAGCGCCTTCATTGATATTAAGGTGGATGTGGTTTTCGGAGGGGTTCAGGTGATCCAGCGCTGATTGCTTTTTTTAAAGGCGGCATTTTCCTATTTTTGCATTAAACATAGCAAGAGCACAGGAAAATATGTCAGGACACAGCAAATGGTCGACCATCAAGCGCAAGAAGGGCGCCAATGATGCCAGGAGGGGAAAACTCTTTACCAAATTAATCAAGGAAATCACCGTGGCTGCCAGCGTTGGGGGTACCGATGTGGATTCCAATCCAAGACTTCGGTCGGCAGTTCAGAATGCCCGGGGAATGAATATGCCCAAGGATACCATCCAGCGGGCCATTAATAAAGCAGACCGGGACAACTCCTCTTTTCTGGAACTGAGCTTTGAAGGTAAGCTACCACATGGGGTACTGGTTTTCATTGATAGCCTGACTGACAACCGAAACAGGACTGTCAGCAATGTTCGCTCCATCTTTAACAAGCGTGGAGGAGAACTGGGGACCAATGGTTCGCTCTCATACATGTTTGACAGGAAGGGAATCATCAGTCTGCCCCAGGGGGATCTGGATCCGGATGAATTTGAGCTGGAGCTCATAGATGCCGGCGTGGAAGAAATTGAGCTGGAAGAGGGTACCTTTATGATCACAACTCCCATGGAGGATTTTCACAATGTGCAGTTAAAACTGCAGGAACTGGGCGTGGAACCGGAGAGTGCAGAACTTCAGCGTATTCCCAACGATACCGTGGATCTCTCTCTTGAGCAGGGGCTTCAGATTATGAAGATTATTGAGGAGTTTGAGGACGATGACGATGTGCAGTCAGTCTATCACAATGTGAACGTAAGTGAGGAGCTTTCTGAAGCTATGGAGTAGCTGCCTCCCTGTTTTCTTCCAGGCCTTTATTAATAACTCTTACCGAGAAGACACTTACTCCGATTACAATCCCGGCCATGGCTGCGGTTCGTATCAGGTGGTCCGGGTCGTACCAGTTAAAAAAGATCATGGCGGGACCGCAAATGCATAAGAGAACCGTGGTAACTATGGGGATCCTTCTCATTTTAAACCTGATGAGTCCCAGACCCATGGCAAAGAGGCCAACAAAACTGCTCCCAATTCGCCTGTAAAACTGTTCATCCTGAAACAGGCCAAGGAGCCTGATCCAGATCTCTTCATTTGTTTCCTGCGTGCTGTTTAACACCCCTGCTGCCAGCTCCCGGTAGAGTTCCATCCCGGAAATACCCATCATCAGGAATCCGGCCGATGCCCCCAGCAACCAGATGCCGTTCACGTATTGAAATATTTTCATCCTTCCCTTGAATAGACGTATAAAAGGCGGAATTGCAAGGAGGGTAATCAGGGAAGTGCCCAGCCATGCCCAAACGCTTATCTGAAGGTTTCTGACGTGATTCGCGAGATAAGAGAGATCTTCCTGCAAGGTAGCGAAAGGACTAACGAAATTGAAATCGAGCAGTAAAGAGCTTATATAGCTGGAAACAGCCAGAATTATGGTTAATCCGGCCAGAATCTCTCTTTGTCGCTGTTTTTTGCGCAATTCCGTCTGCATCAGGTCAATGTAATCAATTTATTAATTGTATGACAAACAGAATGCAAATTTGATTAATTTTGTCCTCACAAAATATCAGGATGGCACGTTCCTTACTTTTATTCATAGCATTATTTTTTTCGCTCAGCACCCTGATTGCCCAGGTCGGCCAGTCAGGGAACCAGGGGGATCTTCTTTATTCCCTTCAGGAAAGCGGATCTGGTGACCGGGTTTCCGTTGAGGTGGATAGCCTGATGGTTTCAAATTACAACAAGCTGATTGCCAAAAATATGCAGTCCTCGGGCATCCCGGGGTATAGAATCAGGATTTATTCTGAAAGTGGTTTGGGAGCTAAAAAAGAACAGCAGCAGGTTAGGGCCAGGTTTCTCTCTCTCTATCCGGGCCTTGATGCATATAACAGGTATGACGAACCCTTCTTTAAAGTTTATGTGGGCGATTGCAGAACAATAAGTGATGCACTGAAACTGCAGGATAAAATCAGGAAGGCTTTTCCGAATTCAATTATCAGGGAGGACTATATTATTCTGAATGACTGACGATGTAAAACACAAATGCGGCATAGCACTGGTCCGCCTGCTTAAACCACTTGAATATTATCAACTTCAGCATGGCTCCTGGAGGTACGGTTTGGAAAAACTCTACCTCTTAATGGAGAAACAGAGGAACAGGGGACAGGATGGAGCAGGTGTGGTGAGCCTGAGAATGAATACTCCTCCGGGCAAAACTTATTTCAACCGTCGCAGGGAGACTGGCTCTACGGCCATTAACGATATCTTCAAAAAAATCTATTCCAATTTCGAGGAAGCTGAGAAATCAAATCCCGAAACTTTTAACGACCCCAACTGGGCAAGGGCGAACCTTCCTTTTGTGGGGGAAGCTTACCTGGGGCATCTTCGCTATGGAACCTTTGGCTCCAATATAGTTAACAATCTGCATCCGGTGATGCGTGAGAACAACTGGCGCACGCGAAACCTGGTACTGGCAGGGAACTTTAACCTGACCAATGTGGATGAGCTTTTTAATATCCTCGTTGAGTTGGGACAGAACCCCAAGGAGTATTCCGATACGGTGACCATGCTGGAGAAAGTGGGACATTTCCTGGATGAGGAGAATCAACGTCTGTTTGACCACTATAAATCGCAGGGGTATACCAATGTGGATATTACCGAGCAGATAGGGAAAAACATTGATGTGTCGAAGTTGCTGGCAGGTGCCAGCAAGAGATGGGACGGGGGGTATACAGTAGCCGGCATGCTGGGTCATGGTGACCTTTTTGCAATGCGGGATCCCTGGGGGATCAGACCTGCCTATTATTACCATGACGAAGAGGTGGTCATCGTAACTTCCGAGCGTCCGGTGATTCAGACCGCCATGAATGTGGATTTTGAAAGCGTAAAAGAGCTGCCCCCGGGACATGCCCTGGTGGTTAGAAAGAACGGTGATATCTCCCTTGACCGGGTCAGGGAGGAGCAGGAGCGGAAGTCCTGTTCCTTTGAAAGAATATACTTTTCCAGGGGAAGTGATAAGGAGATCTACAACGAGCGAAAGAAACTGGGTGAAATGCTGGTCCCCCAGATCCTGGAGGCGATCAATTACGAAGTGGAGGACACGGTCTTTTCCTTTATTCCCAATACGGCCGAATCGGCCTTTTACGGAATGGTAAAAGGGGTTGAGGACCATATGGTCAGCAAGAAGATGGATGAGCTGATCAAGCTCAAGGGGAAGTGCAGCCCGGAGGATATTCTGAAGATCATGACCGAGCGTGCGCGTATAGAGAAAGTAGCCATCAAGGACCTGAAACTGCGCACTTTTATTTCCCAGGACAAGGGGCGGAAGGATATGGTAAGCCATGTGTATGACATCACCTACGGAACCATTCGTCGGGGCGTGGATAACCTGGTCATTATTGATGATAGCATTGTCAGGGGGACCACGCTGAAGCAGAGCATTATCAAGATACTGGACAGGCTTGGCCCCAAGAAAATTGTGGTGGTATCCTCTTCACCCCAGATCAGGTACCCCGACTGCTACGGGATTGATATGGCAAAACTGGGCGATTTCACTGCCTTCCAGGCGGCCATTGAGCTTCTCAGGGAGAATAGGATGGAGCATGTGATCAACGAGGTTTACAAGAAGTGCGATATGCAGAAAGACCTGCCCAAGGAGGAGTATGTCAACTATGTGAAAGATATATACGAACCCTTTACCCGGCAGCAGATCAGCAAGAAAATTGCAGAAATGCTAACCGACTCTGAAGTGGAGGCAGAGGTTCAGATTGTATATCAGAGCATAGAAAACCTGCATAAGGCAGTTCCCAATGATCTGGGTGACTGGTATTTTACAGGTGATTATCCGACTCCGGGAGGCAACAAGGTGGCCAGCACTTCTTTCCTGAATTACATACACGGGATCAATACGAGGGCCTACTAAACAACTATTTCCGCTTGTAAAAACGAAAACGGGTATTTAGCTTGGCTATCTTCAGATTCCTTCTTCTTATATTTTTGATTTTCTGAAGGGCCTTGGGCACATAATTCAATACATGCCTTTCCACTTTGGCCTTATAAAGGTCATTGACCGTAATCATTATCCCGGTTTCCTCCACATCTCCGAACCCTTTGTTCAATACGGTGCCAAAGGTCCTCATGGAGGGTGAAAGATTCATATAGGCATTGATCAGCGGAGGAATATTCTCACCACATGCCCGCACCTCCTTGGAAAGAATTTTATAATCCTCCTCGTAATTCTGACCGGTTAAGATGGCGGTGAGTTTGGCCCGGTCCGTGGCCATTTTCAGGGGCTCTTTCGGGGTGACCAGTCCGTCATTGTCCGGAAAATGCTTGTTCAGGAAGAACAGGATCAAGTCTCTGGCCATCTGGTGGTAATGCAGGTACATGGTTACTTTCCCAAACATATATTTCTTGCTGGGATAATCCAGTACCAGGGTGCCCAGCCCATCCCAAAGATTGTCCAGCGCATACAGGCCCTTTCTCCTGAGGGCAGTGGATTGATATTTGGGCTGTACAAAGGATCGTCCCAGCTCTATCATATGAGGAACATAGTCCCTGACGAACTCTTCAGAAAAATTGAAAAGCTTAGCTGTGGCCAGCCTGACGCCCCCGTTTTTTATACACTTTCCGGGATCGCAGATATGAAAACGGTATCCGCCCAGGATCGCTTCTTCATCAGGATCCCAGACGATTAGCTGCTGGTAGGAATCCTCGCCGGTATCGTATTCATCCAGGTCACATTCCAGCCCCGTTCCTCCTCCGGCATTTCGGAAACTCAGCTCCCTGAGCCGTCCGATCTCCCGCATGGTATGGGGGGAGTTTTCAGCATTAACGATGAAAATCTTATTTCCACCTTTATTGGTTTTCCGGATGAAACGCTCAATTGAAAGTTCCTCTTTCAGAGCTTCAAGGGGAACCGGAGGTATGATTTCTTTCATTTTCATGTTTGACAGCTCAGTAGTTCATATCACTAAACTCACCTTCCGGGATTTTCGCCATAGATAAGCACCTGATATAGAACGGGATAAATCTCTTTTTGCGAGTCCTATCGCCCATCGATTCTTTCTCCCGGGCTCTATTTTCCCATAGTGTAAAGACAAAAGTATTAAAAGATAAGTTATTAACAAAGTGGGAAAAAGTGGGATGAAATGGTACAAAGTGGTGAAAAAGTACTACTTTTACGCTTAAACCTGTGAAAATCGTATGATTACGTTTATAGGAGACTATACAGTAAGGCTAGATTCCAAGGGACGGCTCTCTTTTCCGGCTGCTTTTAAAAAGCAGAGCAGGGAAGCTGTTCAGGATGGTTTTGTGCTGAAGCGTGATCTGTTCGAGAATTGTCTGATCATGTATCCCATGGAGGAGTGGGAGCGGCAGAATAAGATCATTCGCTCAAAGACGAATCCCTATAACAAGGAGCATGCACGTTTTCTCAGGATGTTTTTTTCAGGGACTGCAGAGGTATCCCTGGATGCCAACAACAGGATGCTTGTTCCGAAGCGCTTGATGGAGTATGCAGGAATCAGTGATGAGGTGGTGCTGGCAGGGCAAAGTGGAAAGATTGAAATATGGGCTTCGGATCAATACGGAAAGGTCAGTCTGGCAGACGATGATTTTGCTGCTATGGCCGAGAAAATTTTAGGTGGATCAACCGATGAACTGGATACATAATGGGCTATCATAAGCCGGCATTGTTGGATGAAAGCATCAAAGGATTAGATATTAAACCAAAGGGCAGTTATGTTGACCTGACCTTTGGAGGAGGGGGGCACTCTCGCGAAGTTCTAAAAAAGTTGGGTAAGAATGGCAGGCTTGTAGTATTTGATCAGGATCAGGATGCCTTTGCTAATGTTCCGGACGATAAGCGGCTCATTTTTGTCGGGGCAAACTTCAGATTTTTAAAACACTACCTGAGATACCATGCCATTGAAAAAGTAGATGGAATTCTGGCTGACCTGGGTATCTCCTCTCATCAAATCGACCAACCTGAAAGGGGTTTCTCATTTAAATCAGATGCAGCATTGGATATGCGCATGGATGTGCGCAGCAAGCAAACTGCATCCCGGCTGTTGAACAGCGCGCCGCGGGAGGAGCTGCTAAGAATCTTTCGTTCCTACGGGGAACTGGGAAATGCATCTGCTATTTCTGCTGCAATCCTGGCAGCCAGGGAGGGGGCCGGAATCGAAACTACGGGTGATCTGGAGCGGGTATTGAAGCGATTCATTCCCAGGCACCAACCCAGTAAGTTCCTGGCCAGGGTCTACCAGGCACTGCGGATTGAAGTAAACCGGGAGATGGAGGCTCTCAGGGAGATGCTTATGCAAACCACTGCCTGTCTGAACCCGGGGGGGAGGCTGGTGGTGATTACCTACCACTCCATTGAGGACCGGATTGTGAAGAATTTCATGCGATCGGGGAATCTGGAGGGAGAGATCGAGAAAGATTTCTACGGAAATGTCCGATCGCCATGGAAGCTGGTAAACAGGAGTGTGATCATTCCCTCGGCTGAGGAGATAGAAGAGAACAACAGGGCCAGGAGTGCCAAATTGAGAATAGCTGAACGAGTAGAATCATGAGCAGAGAGAAGAAGAACGTAGAATTTGACCAGTCCATAGAGGAAAAGGAGAAGAGTTTTTCCCTTCGGGACCTCCTGGATGGCAATGTTCTGACCCGGAAGGCTGTGATGAAGCAGGGTCGCTTCATTCTGCTGCTGGTTTTGATTGCTTTTCTCTCCATTGCCAACAGGAATCATGCAGAAAAAACAGTGATCCACCTGAATAGCCTGCAGAGTGATGTGAAAGAATTGCGTGCCCGATCCATCTCCACTTCTTCTGAACTGGTTAAAATCAGCCGGCAGTCGGAAGTAAAGCAGCTGGTAAACAGATATGATCTTGGATTGGAGGAGAATCTGGAACCTCCCAAAAAACTAATTGAAAACGAAGAGTAGGATGTCATTGAAGCGGGATATACTGATTCGAACCTCCCTGGTTTACCTGGGAGTTTTGCTTATTGGCCTGCTGATACTGGGTAAAGCTCTTCATCTTCAGCTCTTCGAAAAAGATGAGTGGGCCCAGGAGGAAAACAGCACTGTCCAGCATAAGGTAATTGAGCCAAACAGGGGAAACATTTACTCTTCCGACGGCAGGTTACTTGCCGTTTCGGTCCCCTATTATGAAATCCGGATGGATTTTCGCTCAGAATCTTTTACTCGTGACATCTTTGATGCGGGAGTAGATGAGCTTGCAAAGTCGCTCTCGGCTCTTTTTCAGGATCGTCACTGGTCCACCTACAAAAGAGACCTGGTCAGGGAGCAGGAAAAAGGGAATCGTTACTTCCTGGTCAAGCGTAACGTGACTTACACTCAGCTCCAGGAGGTGAAACAGTTTCCCATTTTTAAGCTGGGTCGCTACCAGGGAGGTGTGCGATATATTCAGCAAAACAAAAGAATCACTCCCTATGGAAACCTGGCATATCGTACCGTGGGATATACAATGAGCGATGACTATCGTAGCGTTGTAGGTCTTGAAGGAGCATATGATACGGAGCTGAGGGGAATTGAAGGCTACAGGCTTGAGCGCAAGGTGCGTGGGGATATATGGATGCCCATAAACGATGCCAATGAAATTGAACCTGAAGATGGCAAGGATATAGTTACCACCATTGATGTGGACTTGCAGGATGTGGCAGAGAGTGCCCTCTACAAACAACTGGCAACAAATGAGGCCGATCATGGTACCGTGGTAGTGATGGAGGTAAAGACCGGAAAGGTCAGAGCCATAGCGAACCTGAGCCGTGATGAGGATGGGACCTACAGCGAAGATTACAATTATGCCATTGGAGAATCCACCGAACCCGGTTCCACCTTTAAGCTGGCTTCCATGATTGCGCTGCTGGAGGATGGCCATGTTCAGCCCGGGGATATTGTTGATGTGGGCAATGGAGAGACCACTTTCTACGATCATAAGGTGGAAGACAGCCAGCGTTCAGCACTCGGGGAAATCACCGTACAGCGTGCTTTTGAAGTATCCTCCAATGTGGGGATCACCAAGCTTACCTATGAAAACTACAAGCTTAAGCCGGAGCAGTTTGTAAACCGCTTGTATGAAATGGGACTCAATCAGAAACTGGGCGTTGAGATCAAGGGTGAGGGTGAACCCCGGATCAAATATCCGGACAGTGATTCCTGGTCGGGAATTTCACTTCCCTGGATGTCCATGGGTTATGAAGTGCTCATAACACCCTTGCAGATGCTTGCCTTCTACAATGCAGTGGCCAACAATGGCAGGATGATGAAACCTGTATTTATCGAGGAAGTCCGTTTCCACGGGAAGGTGGTCCGGAAAGGGGAGAGTGTGGTGCTGAATAATCATATTTGCTCCCGGGAGACTCTGGCAAACATCAGGAAGATGCTGGAAGGAGTAGTCGATAGTGGGACCGCCGAGAACCTGGCCAACAGTCACTATAAAATTGCGGGGAAAACAGGAACCGCACAATTATCACTTAGCAAGGAAGGCTACAGCAAATTGTACCAGGCATCATTTGTGGGATATTTCCCGGCCGATGAACCCAAATACTCCTGTATTGTGGTGGTCAATGCCCCATCCAAACAGATCTATTATGGAAATGTGGTGGCAGGACCCATCTTCAGGGACATCACAGACCGGATCTATGTTAGAGAATATGAACTGCAGGAAGGCCGGACCCAGCTTACAGAAAAGACACTCCAGGTTCCCTATTCCAAGAGTGGTAGCGGAGAAGCACTCTCATCTGCTTTTGACTATCTGAAACTTACCCTGAATGAGGAGGGAGAAGAAAGCCTCTGGGTCTCCACACGGAGCACAGCGGAGGGGGTGAAAGCCTCACCCAGACCCATCTCTTCCCAACTGGTGCCCAATGTGCTTGATATGGGATTAATGGATGCTGTATACCTGCTGGAAAGCAGAGGTTTAAAGGTAGTGGCCAATGGAAGGGGAACGGTACGGAATCAAAGTCAGCTGCCCGGGAGTCATATCCGGAAGGGCAGCACGGTGGTATTGACAATGAGTATAAACGAAGGATAAGTGAGACTCAAAGAGATCATAAAGGACCTGGAGGTGAGCGCCCGATTTGGCGATCAGGATCCCTCCGTGGTAAAGATCACTTTCGATTCCAGAAGCATCGGGGAAGGGGATCTCTTTGTTGCCATCAGGGGATTGCTGGCCGATGGACACCAGTATATGGAGTCTGCCATTGCTTCAGGTGCTGTTGCTGTGGTGTGTGAGGATGCAGGGAATGTTGCCGATTCAGGAGTTCCTGTCATATGCGTTGAGGATAGCCGGAAGGCACTGGCACAAATGGCATCGGCATGGTATGGCCATCCTTCAACCGGGCTGAGCCTGGTGGGTGTTACCGGTACCAATGGGAAGACCACCATTGCCACCCTGCTGTACCAGATGCACCAGGGGATGGGCTTTAAGGCGGGATTGATCTCCACCATTGAAGTACTTGTCGGGAAAGAGCGCCGGCCAGCCACACATACCACCCCGGACCCCCTGCAAATCAACGAGCTACTGCGGGAGATGGTAGATGCCGGCTGTGAATATTGTTTTATGGAGGTAAGCTCCCATGCCATCGACCAGGAACGCATCCTGGGCCTGGAATACAATGGAGGAATCTTCACCAACCTGAGCCGTGACCACCTGGATTATCACAAGGATTTCAAGGTCTACCTGAATGTGAAGAAACGCTTTTTTGATGGCTTGCCTTCCGACGCCTTTGCCCTGGTGAACGGAGATGATAAAAACGGGAAAGTGATGTTGCAGAATTGCCGGGCCGAAAAGCATGTCTACAGTCTGCGCTCCATGTGCGATTTCAGAGGAAAGATCACCGAGATGCACCTGGAGGGATCCGCCATGGAGATAAACGGCAGTGAAGTGTGGGTCAAGCTCCCGGGCAGGTTTAATGCTTCAAACCTCCTGTGTGCCTATGGTGCATCCATTCTGCTTGGCCATCATCCCGATGATGTGATGGCTGCTCTCAGCGAATTAAGCCCGGTGACCGGCAGGTTTGAGACTTTTCGCTCGGACAGGGGGACCACAGCCATTGTGGACTATGCGCATACCCCGGATGCATTGCAAAATGTACTGGACACCATACACGAGGTAAACGTGGCCGGTGGGGAGATTATAACCGTGGTGGGTGCCGGTGGCAACAGGGATAAAGGTAAAAGACCCCTTATGGCCAGGATCGTATGTGCAGCAAGTAACAAAACGATTCTTACCTCAGATAACCCAAGGGACGAGGATCCTGAGTCGATTCTGGATGACATGATGGAAGGAGTGGCTGCGCAGGACCTTGAACGATGCATGCGTATTGTGAGTCGGGAAGAGGCCATCCGCACGGCTTGCATTATTGCAGGCAAGAAGGATATCATCCTGGTAGCCGGTAAGGGGCATGAGCTTACTCAGGAAATTGCCGGAGAAAAGAGGGCCTTTGATGACATGAAACTATTGAAACAAAATTTAAAGGGATAGACCATGATATATCACCTGTTTGAATATCTTGAGCAGTTCGATCTTCCGGGAGCCGGTATGTTTCAGTACCTGTCCTTCCGGGCTTCCTTTACAGTTATCACATCCCTGATCATCTCCATGCTTTTCGGAAAGCGGATCATCATTATGCTTCACCGGAAACAGATCGGGGAGTCGGTCCGCGACCTGGGTCTCCAGGGACAGAAGGAGAAGCAGGGGACACCTACCATGGGAGGAATCATCATCCTGGCTTCCATCATTATACCCGTATTGCTCTTTGCCGATCTCACCAACATCTATATTATTCTGATGCTGGTTGCTACGGTTTGGATGGGCCTGATCGGGTTCCTGGACGACTATATCAAGGTGTTTAAAAAGAACAAGCAGGGATTGCGTGGAAAATTCAAGGTAATCGGACAGATTGGACTGGGACTGATTGTGGGACTGACACTTTATTTCAGCGACGATGTGATGATTCGTGAGCGGATCCAGGTGACCCAGGAGAATTTTAATGAGTACAAGACCGAAGAGATGCAGGTGGACGAAGCCGGGAACCTATACATTATCCAGGAGCATAAACAATTGCTCACCACCATCCCATTTGTTAAGAATAACGAATTCGATTACTCCTGGCTGGTGTGGTTCAGCGGGAAGTATGCCGATCACCTGGTGTGGATCATCTTCGTGCTGGCGGTAATTTTCATTGTGACCGCAGTATCAAACGGGGCCAATATTACGGATGGCCTGGACGGACTCACAACGGGTTCGGCGGCTGTTATCGGGGTGACCCTGGGTGTATTTGCATGGGTATCGGGCAATACCATATTCTCCAACTACCTGAATATTATGCACATCCCCCATTCTGGCGAACTTGTCATTTTTGCCGGCGCATTTATCGGGGCCACCATCGGATTTCTCTGGTACAATTCCTATCCGGCCCAGGTATTTATGGGCGATACGGGTAGCCTGGCCCTTGGAGGGATCATTGCTGTTTTTGCAGTGGTGATCCGCAAAGAATTGCTGATCCCCATTTTTTGCGGCGTATTCCTGGTGGAGAGCCTCTCTGTGATCCTACAGGTGGGCTGGTTCAAACGTACCAAAATCAAATATGGTGAAGGGCGGAGACTGTTTCTGATGGCTCCCATCCATCACCACTACCAGAAGAAAGGATACCCGGAACCCAAGATTGTAACCAGGTTCTGGATTCTGGGAATTATGCTGGCAGTCATATCAATTGTAACCCTGAAGATGAGATAATATAATAAACTAAACTCTATGGAAAAAAGAGAACGCATAGTAATCCTCGGTGCAGGTGAAAGCGGGACGGGAGCAGCCATACTGGCACGCTCCAAAGGAAAGGATGTTTTTGTTTCGGATGCCGGAAAGATCAAACCTTTTTACCGGGAAATGCTTGATGAGTACCAGGTGATTTATGAATCGGGCGGACATACTGAACGTTTGATTACCAACGCTACTGAGGTGATTAAGAGTCCGGGGATTCCCGAAAGTGCACCAATTGTCAAACTGCTTCGCAAAAAGGAAATCCCGATTATCTCAGAGATTGAGTTTGCAGGTCGCTACACCAATGCCAAGAAGATCTGTATTACCGGCAGCAACGGGAAGACCACCACTACTTCGCTTATCCATCATATGATGCGCAAGGCCGGTCTGAATGTGGGCATGGCAGGAAACGTGGGTCGGAGTTTTGCTTTCCAGGTAGCCACCGAAGGCTATGATTACTTTGTGCTTGAGCTAAGCAGTTTTCAACTGGACGGGATGTATGAGTTTAAGGCTGATATTGCCATTCTGCTGAATATTACTCCCGATCACCTGGACCGTTACGATTACAATTTCCAGAACTATGTGGATTCTAAATTCAGGGTTACTCAGAATCTTACCGAGGAAGAATATTTTGTCTTTTGCTCCGACGACGAGATCACCATTAAGGAACTTGAAAAGATTGTAACCAGGGCCGAACAACTTCCTTTTGCCTATCAGAAGAAAGAGAAAGATGTGGCCTGGGTAGAGAATGATGATGAGCTCCACATTGAATTTGATGATGTGGATTTCAGCATGTCTGTACAGGAACTCTCATTGAAGGGACGCCACAACACCTATAACAGCATGGCTGCAGGTATTGCAGGTAATGTTCTTAAGATTCGAAATGATGTGATCCGCGAAGCGCTGATGGATTTTCAGGGTGTGGAGCACCGGCTGGAAACGGTTATGAAAGTGCACGGGATCAACTTCATCAACGACTCTAAGGCCACCAATGTGAATTCCACCTGGTATGCACTGGAGAGTGTAAAGGGCAATACGGTATGGATCGTAGGGGGAGTGGACAAGGGCAATGACTACAGTGAGCTCAACAACCTGGTGGAAAACAAGGTGAAGGCCATCGTCTGCCTGGGCAAGGATAACGATCGTGTTATTAAGGCTTTCAGCGGAAAGGTGGAATCCATTGTGGAATCCAAGAATATGGAGGAGGCGGTAAAAGCGGCCTACTATCTGGCCAGGGACGGAGAGACCGTGCTTCTCTCACCAGCCTGTGCCAGTTTTGACCTCTTTGAGAGTTTTGAAGACAGGGGACGTCAGTTTAAAAGTGCGGTAAGAAGCCTTTGATGAAGATCGGATGAAGATAAGAAGGTACATAAAAGGCGACAGGATTATCTGGATGGTGGTATTGATCCTCCTGGTGATCTCCCTCCTGTCGGTTTACAGCTCCACCGGATCGCTGGCCTACCAGCACCGGTCGGGGAATACCTTCTTTTACCTGTTCCGCCAGCTGAAGTTCATCCTCCTGGGAGTGATGATCATATTCTTTGTCCACCTGGTTCCCTACCGCATTTTCAGCAGAGTATCGGTCGTTGCTCTTTACCTGGCCATCCCCTTGCTGATTCTTACCCTGATTGCAGGGACCAATATCAATGAGGCCACGCGCTGGCTGCAGATTCCGGGGACCGGTCTTACCATACAGCCTTCCGACTTTGCCAAGATCGCCCTGGTGATGTATGTGGCCAAGATCCTTTCTGTGAACCAGAACAATATCAAAGATTTTAAAGGGGTGTTCGGAAAGATTTCCATGGCTATCATCGGCACCTGCGCCCTGATTTTGCCGGCAAACTTTTCTACAGCGGCCATCGTGTTTGTAACTGCGTTCTGCCTGATGTTCGTTGGACGTATCCCACTCAGGTACCTGGGATTGATGGTATTCACGGGGATCTTTGCCCTGTCAATTTTTGTGGGCGGAGCTTTGCTGCTGGATCGCGAGGGAAGGATCGCTACCTGGAAGAACCGCATTGAAAATTACGTGGATGGAGAAGGAGACAATTACCAGGCCGATCAGGCCAAGGTGGCCATTGTACAGGGCGGAATGTTTGGGAAGGGACCCGGGAACAGTACCCAGAGAAACCTGCTGCCCCATCCCTACTCCGATTTCATTTATGCCATTATCATCGAGGAGTATGGAACCCTCATTGGCGGGATCCTGGTCATAGCACTTTATCTCTGGCTCTTCTTCAGGGCGGGAATGATAGTCCGCCGAAGCAAAAGCACCTATGGAGCCTTCCTGGCCTTTGGCCTTTCCATGGGGCTTGTCCTGCAGGCCTTTGTGAATATGGCTGTGGCTGTGGGACTGGTGCCGGTCACCGGTCAGACCCTCCCCCTGGTGAGTATGGGAGGTTCATCCATCTTTTTTACCAGCATGGCCACCGGGATGATCCTGTCGGTGAGCTGGGGGACCAAGGAAGATGCCAGCGAGAAGGCAAGAGAAGAGGCTGAAAAGTTGCAGGAGGAAAGTGAAAAATTAAAGGAAGAGAGTGAAAGACTGAAAGAAGAGAGTGAAAATCTGAAACGCACCGAATTTGAAGTGAATGCCTGAGAAAGAGACATATCGTATCCTGATCGGGGGCGGAGGAACGGGCGGACATGTGTTCCCCGCCATCGCCATCGCCGATGCACTGAAAGCTCAGGATCCGGGCACGGAGTTTCTGTTTGTGGGTGCATTGGGTAAACTGGAAATGGAAAAGGTACCCGAGGCAGCTTATGCCATTGAAGGTTTGCCGGTGGCAGGATTTCAGCGCAGGCTCACACTGAAAAACATCACTTTTTTCTATAAACTCTTTGTGAGCATGATCCGTTCCCGCAGGATTATCAAACGATTCTCTCCTGACCTCGCTGTGGGCGTGGGCGGATATGCCAGTGGACCCATTTTGAAAGCGGCCGCCAGGAAAAGAATCCCCATTCTGATCCAGGAGCAGAATTCCTATGCCGGGGTGACCAACCGGCTGCTGGCCCGTTCGGCCCGGACCATTTGCGTGGCCTATGAAAAAATGGACAGCTACTTTCCTGCAGACCGCATCGTGATTACGGGGAATCCGGTCAGGCAATATCTGCTGGAACTTCGTGAAAAACCGGAAGAGGGCTTCAAAGAATTTCAGATTGAAAAGGGAAAGAAGGTATGCCTCTTGCTTGGTGGCAGCCTGGGGGCCCGCACCCTGAATCGTAGTTTTCTGAAGGGCTTGGGTAAACTGGACCGGGAGGACCTGGTGGTCCTCTGGCAGTGTGGAAAGCTGTATCACGGGGAGGTGGAAGAGCAGGTCCGGACCGGTGCACTGAAGAACATCAGGCTTGTGCCTTTTATCTCAAGAATGGACCTGGCCTACGGCATGGCGGATATTATTGTTTCCCGGGCCGGAGCCATCACCATTTCTGAGCTTTGCATTGTGGGCAAGCCGGTGATCCTTGTGCCTTCACCCAATGTGGCGGAGGATCACCAGACACATAATGCGAAAGCACTGGTAAGCAGAAATGCGGCTCTGATGGTCCGGGATGCAGATGCAGAGGAGCTGCTGGTGGACAGGATGCTTGGATTAATTGAGAACCAGGCAGAACAGAAGCTTTTATCAAAGAATATTAAACAACTCGGAATAGTCGATGCCTCCAGCAGGATCGCTGCCGAGGCAAAACAAATATTGGCGGGCGATGATATGGACTAATCTGGATAGTGTCTATTTTATTGGTGTGGGCGGCATCGGAATGAGTGCCCTGGCGCGCTATTTTGTGAGCCAGGAAAAAGCAGTGGCAGGCTACGACCGTGTTTCTACTGCACTTACCGATCAGCTGGTCCGGGAGGGAGTGGATGTGATTTTTGAAGACCGGTCGCAGCTTATACCCGCATCCTACAGGAATCCGGAGCGCACCCTGGTCATTTATACCCCGGCTGTACCTGAGGATCATCAGCAACTGGATTATTTCCGCAGGGGGGGATTCCGGGTGATAAAGCGCTCTGTGGCCCTGGGCGAAGTCTTTAATACAGGCAGGGGCGTGGGTGTGGCTGGTACCCATGGAAAGACTTCCATCTCTACCATGCTTGCACATATTCTTCACTCCTCGAGCCTGGGATGCAATGCCTTCCTGGGTGGAATAAGCAAGAACAGTTCAAGCAATCTTTATCTCGATCGTGCTTCGAAGGTTATCCTGGCTGAGGCCGATGAATTTGACCGCTCCTTTCTGACGCTTTTCCCCGAGATTGCAGTGCTGTCCTCCATGGATGCCGACCACCTCGATATTTACCAGTCGGAAGAGAACATCCACCGGGGCTTTGAATCCTATATCGGACAGATCCGTGAGAAGGGAAAACTGGTATTAAAATACGGACTCAGCCCGAAGGTACCCGATCACGTGACTGTCTACACCTACGCGGTCGATCAGAAGAAAGCAGATTATCATGTGGAGAACCTGAGACAGGAAGGCCTGGGTTATAGTTTTAATGTGCGCACTCCCAATACACTTTTGCCGGTGATTAAACTGAAGATACCGGGGATGTTAAATGTGGAGAACTCCCTGGCAGCTGTGGCTGTGGCACATCAGATGGGCCTGGCAGCGGATGGTATTGTACATGCCCT
>Ga0180436_10000960_pt1 | contig 28745 bp, 22 predicted proteins | sample SS_ome_2_FD_132434 | JGI IMG/M metagenome (GOLD analysis project Ga0180436, IMG submission 132434) | Hypersaline lake sediment archaeal communities from the Salton Sea, California, USA - SS_3_S_2 metaG | ecosystem: Environmental > Aquatic > Non-marine Saline and Alkaline > Hypersaline >... | reverse complement strand
CGATCCGGACACCGTTCCCGGTTTCGACTATCCCGCCGCACCCAGTGTCCCGGGTCTACCTGAAGCCTCAGTCGTAGATCGTGATCGACCCGCGCGCGTTGGCCTTTGCGTCGAACCCCTGCTTGTTCGAAAATCCCAGGATCTTCTCGATGTGGTCCTCGAACTTCACCGGGATCGTTTTCTCGTAGATCACTTTTCCCGACTCGTTCTTCAACTGGAAGACATATCCGTAATAGCTCGTCCCCCAGTAGGCAGGGGGACGGTTGTCGAAGGTGTAGTGGAGGGCGTCTCCGGTCCACTCGAAGGTGTAGTGGAGGGCGTCTCCGGTCCACTCGAAGGTGTAGTGGAGGGCGTCTCCGGTCCACTCGAAGGTGTCCCCCTCCTTGGCGTTGACCTTGAAATTCGCCTTCTGCATCACCCCGTAGCGCCGGCGGTCCTCGGAGTCCTCCCCGATGACGACGAGCCTCGCGGAGGCGTTGGTCAGATCGTATTCGAGTTCCTCGTTGGTGATTTTCACGGAAAACTGGAACGAGCCCTTGCGATCGTCGAACGAGTCGCTCTTGTCGTTCCGGTCCGACTTTCCGGTGTTGATCTCGACATTGAGCCGCGGAATCCGGTTCTTCTTTTCCTCCTCGACCCACTGATCGAACAGCTTCCGGGATTCGGCGGAGAAACGCTCGACGGGCAGGGTGAACTGCTTCCTTCCCATCTTGAGGACGACCTGGCCATTTCGGACCTTCTGGATTTCGGCGTCGATCGACTTGCCGTCGGTGGAGGTGAGTTCGACCGCTCCAGATGGCAGCGCGAAGGCAAACAGCAAACACGAGATGACGACAGGGACGGGGCAGGTGGGCGATTTCAAGTCCATGACCATCAGGGTATAACGCATGGTTGCCCCAACTCGCAATTCCGATCCTGTGCAGATTTTGTCATACACCTCGGCCCAAGGAAAAGCGATCTCGCCCGTCTCCCCATCCGGCGGCGGGCCCTACCCCCTCCGCTGACGGCAGGCACGAATCGTATTCGCCATCAGCATCGCGATCGTCATCTTCCCGACGCCTCCCGGGACCGGGGTAATCGCCTCGCACCTGTCCGCAACCGCCTCGTAGTCGACATCACCGACCAGGCGATAGCCGCGCTTGGCCGTGGAATCATCGACGCGGTTGATCCCCACGTCGATCACGACCGCCCCCTCGCGCACGTGCGCTTCGCCCAGGAAGCGGGGAATTCCGATCGCCGCCACGAGAATGTCGGCCTGTCGCGTGATCGATGCGAGGTCACGGGTGCGGGAGTGGGCCACGGTGACCGTCGCGTTGGCGGTGTCGCCCTTGGCCATCATGAGCAGGGCCATCGATTTGCCCACGAGAAGGCTGCGACCGACCACGACGACATGCTTGCCTGTGGTCTCTATCCCACTTTCGGCGAGCATCCGCTGGCATCCCGACGGCGTGCACGGGGCGAAACCGGTCGGGTCCTCCATCGCGAGCTTGCCGAGGTTCACCGGATGAAGACCGTCGACGTCTTTCTGCGGATCGATGCGGAGGATCACCTCGTCCGTGTCCAGGTGCGGGGGAAGGGGCATCTGCACAAGGATCCCGTCGATCGCGGGATCGGCGTTCAGCTCGTCGACCAGGGCGAGGAGCTCCGTTTGCGAGATCGACGCCTCCCGTTCGATCTTGAGCGAGTGCAGGCCGAGTTCACGGCAGGTGCGATCTTTCGCCCCGACATAGGCGCGGGAGGCCGGATCGTCGCCCACGAGAACGACGGCGAGACCGGGGATCACGCCCTGGCTGCCGAGGTCTGCGATCTCGCGCCGGCACTCCGCGTAAACAGTTTCGGCGATGGGCGCCCCTTCAATCCGTTTCATGGTCGGGATTCATCAAGTCCTCGAGCCGGATCCTCTCCGCTTCGAATTCCTCCGGAGATAACGAAGATTCGACGAATTGGCAAGGCTCCATCACGACATGCACCCGGGCGAATGGTTTCGGCAGCCGGAACCGGTCCCAACTCTTGAGGTTCCAGTAGGAACCGAATTCGACACGGAGGGGAACGATCGCGGCGCCGCTGACCTGGGCCAGCTTCACCAACCCGGGTTGCAGTCGATACCGTGGACCCCGGGGGCCATCCGGAACGACGACGGAATCATACCCCTGTTCGATCCACCGGGTCAGGCCCAGCAGGGCGCTCGCTCCCCGCCGCGAACTCGATCCCCGCGACGCGGAGGAACCGCAATAGGCGGAGAAGGCCGCCGTGATCTCGCCGTCCCGGCTCGCGCTCGTCAGGACCGCACCGCACCGCTCCGGGAAATAACGAACATGCGCTCCCTCGTAGGCAAACAGCCGATTGTGCCAGATCGCCCAGATGATGGGATGTTCGGGTGGCGACTCTACCACGCCGGCCCGGTCTTCGATGGTCCAGCGCAGGAAATGCGACCAGGTGAGGATCAGCCGACGGGCGGACCAACCGATGAACCGTGTCTTCGGGGAGAACCCCCGGAGCAACTCGGCCTTGTCGAGAGGATCCGGCATCTCGAAAACGGCGTCGCGACAGTGATCAGAGTAGATCGGCGTCCCGCAGGGTCACCATCAGGGCGATCTGCCGGTCGAGGCTGTCCCGGTAAAGGGCCGCTCTCTCCGCGTCAGGCTCGCAGCGCGAGGCATCGTCAAGGGCGACCGCGCGTTCGCACAATGTTTCGAAACTTCCCTCACCCGCGGTGTGGGCGGCTTGGATCGCGGCCCCCAGCCCCGCACCCTCCGCTGTCGCCAGGGCGACGACGGGGACCCCGAAAACGTCCGCCGCAATCTGGCGCCAAACCGCGCTCTTGGTCCCGCCCCCGGTCAGCCGGATCTCGGTGGGCACCGCTCCGAGCTCCGCGAAGCGCCGGAGCCCGTAGGCGAGGCCGAGAGTGGCACCTTCCATCGCCGAACGTGCCAGCGCGCCCGGTGTCATGTTGGCCGCGGTCAGCCCGTGAATGACTCCGCTTCCCCCGGGAAGGTTCGGTGTGCGCTCGCCGTTCAGATAGGGCAGGAAGGACACGCCCCCGGACCCGGGCGGGGTCGAAGCGACCTGGCGCTCCAGCTCGTCGAGTTCCCAGCCGAAGAGAGAACGCACCTGCTCGGTGACGACGGTGACATTCATGGTGCACACCAAAGGAAGCCACCGGTCGGTGCTGTCGCAGAATGCGGCGACTTCCCCCTCGGGATCCACCACCGGTTCGTCGGCACAGCCGTAGAGCGTGCCCGAGGTCCCGAAACTCGCCGTCACCACACCCGGACGGATATTGCCGGTTCCGATCGCTCCCATCATGTTGTCCCCTCCACCCGCGCTCACGACCACGTTCCGCTCCAGCCCCCACCTGTCCGCCAGTTCCGGCCGAAGCGTCCCGTGCGGCTCGTTCGACGATCCGAGGGGAGGCAGCATGGATTCGACACGCTCATCGACGAATGCCATCAGTTCGGCATCCCACTCCCGGGTCCGCACATCGAGGATCCCCGTACCCGAGGCATCGCCGTATTCCATCCGCTTCACACCGGTGAGGTGAAAATTGAGATAGTCGTGAGGAAGCAAAACGGTGGCGACGCGAGCGAACGCATCGGACTCGTTCTGCTTCATCCAGAGGAGCTTGGGGATTGTGTAGCCCGGAAGAATCGTGTTTCCGGTGCGCTCGATGAGTCCCTCGTGGCCGCCGAAAGCCTCCACGAACTGCGCGCACTGGTCCGCCGTCGAGGTGTCACACCAGAGCTTGGCAGGCCGAACCACGGCATCATCCCGGTCGAGGACGACGAGCCCGTGCTGCTGCCCGCTCACGCCGATTCCCCGCACGTCCGACTTCCGGTCCCCGAGGGATTCGAGCACCTCGGCAATGGTCGAGTCGACGGCATCGACCCAGTCGGACGGGTGCTGTTCGAGATGCCCCGCCGGAAGTCCCTCGATCAGTTCGTAGGAACGCTGCGCCGTCGCGAGGACGGCTCCCGAATCGCAGTCGAGCGCGATCGTTTTCGTGCTCTGCGTGCCGCTGTCGATGCCGAGATAGATCATGATCGTGGGTGAAGAGGGTATGACACCGGTCGAGAAGTGATGCAACCCGGAAGCCCCGGACAGGCCCGGGTGCCTTCGCTCGCGACCGGCGTCGCAATTCGACGCTCAGGACGGTAGGGGAAACCGGGAATTGAGCTCCCGCACCTGGTCCCGAATCGCCTCGAGCCGGGTGGCGTCCTTCCGCGCTTCGATCGCGGCATCCATGAAGCCCGCAATCTGCGCCATCTCGGCCTCTTTCATCCCGCGCGTCGTCACCGCCGGCGTCCCGATCCGGATCCCGCCCCCCTTGAAGGGACTCTCCGTGTCGAAGGGAATCGAGTTCTTGTTCACCGTGATTCCCGCCTCGTCGAGAGTTTCCTGGACGATCTTGCCGTTCAGTTCCCGGGGCCGCAGGTCGATCATGAAAAGGTGGTTGTCGGTTCCGCCCGAGATGATGCGGTAGCCCTTTTCCGCCATTGCCGCGGCGAGGGTGCGCGCATTCGTCACGACCTGCTCCTGGTAAGCCCGGAAACCGGGCTGCAGCGCCTCGTGGAAACAGACGGCCTTGGCGGCGATCACGTGCATGAGAGGACCTCCCTGCACACCGGGAAAGACCAGGGAATCGACCTTCTTCGCGAGATCCGGGTCGGACGTGAGGATCAGTCCGCCACGGGGTCCGCGCAGGCTCTTGTGAGTCGTGGTCGTCACGAAGTGAGCGTGTTCGACCGGCGAGGGGTGGACGCCCGCCGCGACGAGCCCGGCGATATGGGCCATGTCGACGAAGAGGTAGGCCCCGACGGAATCGGCGATCTCTTTCATGCGGCCGAATTCGATGCTTCGCGAGTAGGCGGACGCGCCCGCCGTGATCATCTTGGGTCGAAACTCCTCAGCCGAGGCGGCGAGCTTGTCGTAGTCGATGCGCTCGTCCTCCTCGGACACGCCATAGTGCTTCACCTCGTAGAACTTGCCCGAGAAATTCGCGAAGTGGCCGTGCGTGAGGTGTCCGCCGTGGCTGAGATCCATCGTGAGGATCTTGTCGCCGGGTTCCAACACGCTGAAATAGACGGCGGCGTTGGCCTGCGATCCGCTGTGCGGCTGGACGTTGGCGAACGGAACGGCGAACAATTTCTTCGCCCTCTCGATCGCGAGTGACTCCGCCGTATCGACATTTTCGCAACCTCCATACCAGCGCTTCCCGGGATAGCCTTCCGCATACTTGTTCGTGAGACAGCTTCCCTGCGCCTGCTGCACCGCCTTCGAAGCGAAGTTCTCCGAGGCGATCAGCTCGATGTTGTCGCGCTGCCGCTTCTCTTCCTCCTCCACCGCGGCAAAGATCTCCGGATCGGTCGCGGCCAACTGGGGCGAACTCACCGCGACGCCGCAGGAGTTCATTTTCCCCACCCGGCGTTCGTGACGTCCTCCGCCCTCGAACGATGCGGCGAGCCAGGCGTCCGTGATGGCACACGCCTCCTCGGCCGAATTGAAGTCACCCGCCAGGCAGAGGACGTTCGTGTCGTTGTGCTGGCGCGTCTTCGCCGCGAGTTCCGGATCGGTGACCACCGCGGCCTGCACGCCGGGAAAACGATTGGCCGCGATCGCCATCCCGATTCCCGTGGTGCAGCAGAGAATGCCGAGGTCCTTCCCTCCCGCCGACACCGCACCGGCCACCCGTGCCGCGTAGTCGGGATAGTCCACCGAATCGGAGGAATGGCTACCCACGTCCTCGACATCGTAACCGCCTTTTTCCAAATGCGCGACGACTGCTTCCTTGATCGAGAATCCTCCGTGATCGGTCCCGATGATGATCGTGGGTTTTTCCATGGTTTTCGAACGATACGTTTCGCGCCCCTCCTTAGTGCCGAAGGGACAGATTGTCAAAAGCCTGTCGCGGACGGTAGCACCCCGCTCGCGCCGCAGGACTGCGCTCCGGCCGCTTCCTACGAGGGATCGCCCGTGGTCACGAACCGGAGGATCGACGGCATCGCCTCCTTGATCAGGTTGCGGGTGAGACGGTATTCGTCGAGTCCCATCCCGATCGGATCCGGCACATCGAGATCGACGGTCTCGTCCGCAATGAACTCGCGCAGCACGAAGGTTTTCTCCTCCGTACCGGGGAAATAGCTCCGGATCGCGTCGATGTGACTTCGCCCCATTCCGAAAATGTGAGTGAAATCCTCCACCATCTGCGGGGTCAACATGCAACTCCGCTGCCCGGTGATGTCGATCCCCTCCTCGCGCATCGCGATGACGGAGTGATCACTGGGAAGAGCGCCGTCGATCGCGCCCAGCCCGGCGGATGCCACCTCGATCTCCTCGCCGTCCAGCTCCGTTGCCATATGCTGGAAAAACCCTTCCGCCATGGGGCTCCGGCACACATTCCCCGTGCAGATGAACAGAACGCGCTTGCTCATGATCTCCTCGCCTTTCCCGCAGGCAATGGACTAGGCCTCGGGGGAAAGTAAAGGGACAAACCGAGAAATCCGCCCTTGATCCGCTCCTTTCCCGGACTACGGTCGCCCTTCCGACCCGGCTCCTCCGCTTCTCATGGCGCTGATCAGTCACCTCTCACCCGAACGGATCCTTCCCGATTTCGCGGCCGACGACACCACTGCCGCGATCACGAAACTCGTCGCCCACCTCGTGGAATCCGGCAACCTCGATCCTTCACTCGCGCCATCGACGATCGCCGCGCTTCTCCTTCGCGAGGAGGAAAGCTCGACCGGAATCGGTGGCGGAGTCGCCATCCCGCATTGCTTCGTGGAGGGAATCGAACAAACCCAGGCCGTCTTCGCCCGCTCCGTCGGTGGAGTCGACTTCTGCGCGACCGACTGTTCGCCCGTTCATTTCATCTTCCTCTTCGTGGTGCCCAAGGACCAGCATCGCACGCACCTGAAGACGCTCGCCAGCGTGGCGAAGATCCTCAACAGCGCCGGAGTGCGCACCCGCCTGTCGGAGGCGGAGACCGCACGCGAGATTCTCGACGTGCTCGACCAGAGGGCGAAGGTGGCGTAACGACCCGTCGCGCCGTGCCGGAACACCCCGGCAACCAACCCCGGGCTTGCGGCCCGGCGGAAAGGGCACACATTCCGCCATGGCCGAAACCCTCGCCGCAGAACTGGCTCACCGTCTCAACGACGCCCTTCGCCGCATCGAGGGCTCCGATGCGATTCCGGACGATTTTCGAGCGGAAATCGACCAGGCGCAAAATCCGCAGTTCGGCGACTACCAGACGAATGCGGCCATGGTGCTGGCGAAACAGCTGAAAAAGAACCCGCGCGAGCTCGCGGCGTCGCTCATCGACCAGTTCGACGGCGGGGAGCTCTGCGAGACACCCGAGATCGCGGGTCCCGGCTTCGTCAATTTCCGCCTCACACCCGCCGCCCTCGAGTCGCGAGTCGCCTCCCTTCTCGCCGACGAGCCTCGCCTCGGCGTCGCGGCCGATCCGGAACCCCGGCGGGTCGTCGTCGATTTCTCCGCCCCCAACATCGCCAAGCCGATGCACGTGGGGCACATCCGGAGCACCATCATCGGCGATTGTCTGGCCCGGGTCGCCTCCTTTCTCGGCCACGAGGTGGTAACCGACAACCACATCGGCGACTGGGGCACCCAGTTCGGCATGATCCTGTGGGGGTGGAAGAACCTTCTCGATGAAGCCGCTCTCGAGCAGGACCCCGTGCCGGAACTTCTCCGGATCTACCGGGAGGTCAACGCACGCGCGAAGGAGGACGAGTCACTCCGCGAGCTCTGCAAGGAGGAGCTGGTGAATCTCCAATCCGGTGACGAGGAGAATCTCGCGATTTGGGAGCGCTGTGTCGCGGTGTCATGCGAGGGACTCCAGAAGATCTACGACAGGCTCGACGTGACCTTCGACCACTGGCTCGGCGAGAGCCACTACAACGATCGGCTCGCGCCTCTCGTCGCGAATCTCATCGAGGAGGGCATCGCCGAGGAGTCCGAGGGCGCCATCTGCGTTTTCTTCCCCGAGAACGAGGCTCTCGCGGACAAGCCGGCCCTGATCCGCAAATCGGATGGCGGATTCCTCTACGCCACCACCGATCTCGCCACGATCGACCATCGCATCGAAGAGCTGGGAGCGGATGCGATCTGGTATGTCGTCGGAGCGCCCCAGCAGCTCCACTTCGACCAGATTTTCACCGTGGCGAAGAAACGTGGTCAGGAAGCCGACCTCCGGTTCATTCCCTTCGGCAGCATCCTCGGAAAGGATCGCAAGATGCTGCGAACCCGCTCGGGTGAGACGGTCCAGCTCGCCGACGTTCTCGACGAGGCGGTGGAACGGGCCCGGGCGATCGTGGCGGAGAAGAATCCCGAGTTCACCTCGGACGAGAAAGATGAGATCGCCGAGGTCATCGGTATCGGTTCGGTGAAGTATGCCGAGCTGAGCCAGTATCGCATGACCGACTACATCTTCGACTGGGACACCATGCTCGCTCTCAAGGGCAACACCGCTCCCTACCTGATCAACGCCTACGTCCGGACCCGGGCGATCTTCCGCAAGCTGGGAAGCGAATTCTCCGGTGCCTCCGATCTCGCCCTCGTCGAGGATGCCGAGAAATCGCTCGCTTTGAAACTCAGCCAGTTCGCCGAGACCGTTCCCGCGGTTCTCGCCGATTTTCGTCCCAACGTGCTCGCCTCCTACCTCTACGAGTTGGCGACCACCTATCACAAGTTCTGGGAGGCCTGCCCCGTCCTGAAGGCCGAGGGAGCCACGCGGGACACACGGCTCGCCCTCTGCGAACTCACCGGCCGCGTCCTGAAGAAAGGCCTCGCGCTGCTTGGCATCCGGACGACGGAGCGGATGTGATCACGCGATACAGCGGCAGAGAATCGGCTGGCAAGGCACGTGTGTTCGCGTGTAAGGTCCTCCCCTGATCGCCGTGAGCCCCCTCGCCCGACAACTCTGCAACCGCCTCGAGAGCTCCGTTCTCGGAGCCGAAGAAACCATTTTCGAGTTCGTGGCCGCTCTCTTCGCCGGAGGGCACATCCTCGTCGAAGGGGCTCCCGGCGTCGGCAAGACCACCCTGGTCAAGACGCTCGCCCAATCCGTTTCCGGCGAATTCAAGAGGGTGCAGTTCACCCCGGATCTCGTTCCCTCCGATCTCCTCGGATACTCCCTGTATCGACAGGACAAGGGCGAATTCGAGTTCGCGCGAGGGCCCGTCTTCACCAATCTGCTGCTGGCGGACGAGGTCAACCGCACCAGTCCGCGGATCCAGAGCGCGCTGCTCGAGTGCATGAACGAGAACCAGGTCACGATCGACGGGATCACCCATTCTCTGCCTCCCCTCTTTCATGTCATCGCGACGCAGAACAATCGCTACGCGAGCGGTACATTCCCTCTCCCGGAGCCTCAACTCGACCGCTTTCTCGTCTCCATCGAGATGATTCTGCCCGACTCGGAAACGCGAACCAGGATCCTGCGCCAGCACGCCCACGATCCGGCTCACGAATCATCAGGGGCAGAACCGGTCGCATCCCTCGACGAGTTGCTCGCCGCACAGGAGTTCGTCCGGACGCTGACCGTATCCGAACCCGTTTGCGCCTATATCATTCGTCTCGGCGAGGCGATTGGCCGGCATCCCGAACTGGAGAGCGAGATCAGCAACCGGGGTTCGCTCTCCTTGATGCGTTTCGCGCAGGCGGTCGCCGCGATGCAGGAACGGGATGCCGTTTTTCCCGAAGACGTGAAACGAGCCCTCGTTCCCGCGTTCGCCCACCGGATCCGGCCGGTCTCCGACGACTCGTCTCCTCGTGGCGCAGCCCGCCGGCGTGCGAAGACCACGGAATTGCTCCGCGAAGTGCGCGACAGCGTTCCCGTCGAGTGAAACCCGCTTCCGGACCGATACGAAATCCTGCTTTTCGCAGGCTCGTCCTGGCGCTAGATTGCGACCTCGATGGCGAACGCGAAGGAAACCTGCCACCTGCGGCCCGCCGGTGTGCTCGTCTTCGCCATCAGCACGGCCCTCGTCTCGGGAGGCATGCTGCGATTCTCGGGCACGGCCGTCGTTCTGGGATTGGCCGGGTTCCTTCTCCTCGGTCTCGCCCGCTTCCTGGGGCCCCGCACCCTGCGCGGGATACGACTCCGCCGACGTTTGCCTCATCGCTGCCATGCCGGCGATTCCATCCCCGTCGCGGTTTCGATTTCCCACGCCGCGTCATCCGGCGCCTCTTCGGTCCGGATTCGCGATCAGCTCGCCGGTCCCGGGATCGACGAGCACACCTCGGTGTCCCGGCTGGCACCCCGGGATACGGTGGACCGCTTCTACGCTCTCCGTCTCTTCCGGAGAGGTCGTCACCGGGAACGTCATTTCATCCTCGAATCCGAATGGCCTCTCGGATTCTACACCTTTCGCCGGGCGGATTCCTTCGATGCGATTCCGGACACCCACGACGGTATCCTCGTTGCGCCCCGGCCGGAGCTGCCCGCCGGCCTCAGGGAGCAACTCCACCGGTGGGAAGGGGAAGACCGGTCAACCGGCGGATTCCAGCGAACGAACACGCTGGAACTTCGCCACCTCCGCGAGTTCCGCCCCGGGGACTCGCCCAAGTCCATCCACTGGCCGAGCACGACGCGTTCCGGGACCCTCACGGTGCGGGAGAACGACCCTCCCCAGCCGCAGCCACGTCGCTACGGCCTGCTCCTTCACGATTTCCGCCCACCGGGAACGGTGCTGCGCCCCGGACGTTTCGAAACCATCCTCCGCTACGCCGCCGGACTGGTTTCCCATTGCCGGGATCACGATATCGCCCTCACCTTCCGCCTGGCGTGCCACGGGGATATCGTGTGGGACGCCCCGGCGAAGAGCGGATACGGCGAGCTGCTGGACCTCCTCGCCGAGGCGCACGACCGGAGCAGGCTGTCCCTGACGAGAATCCTCGCCGACCCGTCTCCTTTCCGGCCCTGTGATCGCGTTTTCGTGTTCGGTCCCTCCGACCACGCCGCCTGGGATTCGATCGCGAAAGCCGCGCTTCCCGGCTGTATCTGCCTGTCTCCGCCCCCCATCGCACACACCGGGACGAGTCCCGTCGCTTCCAGACGAGATCCGCGAGGTCGCCTCGCCGCGAAAAGGAAAGTCTCCCGGCCCCTCGTCCTGCCGGATCAGCACGCCCGCCGGCCATGATTCCCGCCATCGCCGTCCTCAACCTCCTCTGTGCCGGAGCGCTGACCTGGATCGGCTCGGGCTCACCGTTCCCGGTCGGACTGACGATCGCCCTCGGCCTCGGAATCACGGTGTCTCGCCTGGTTCCCTCCTCCAATCCCGGATGGCGGGCCTTTCTCCTCGCCGCGCCGCTCACGCTCGTGCAGATTGCCGCGTTCCGGTCGGGCCTCGCCGGGGTCGTCACCGAGTCTCCACCTCCGCTCTACCACGCGGCGTGGGGACTTCTCGCGTGGAGTCTGGCGCGCAGCTGGGATACGGCGATCGTCTCGCCCGCTCCGGGAAACGCCCCTTTTCTCGCTTCGCTCGCCGGTAGCGCCGCCCTCCTCGGAGCCGACGCCACGATTCGTCCCTACGGCGTGGAAGAGTGGCTCATCCAATCGATCGCCTCGGCTCCTTTCGTGCTCACCCTGGCCGGCGAGCTCGCCCGCAATTGGCCCCGGCAACCCGGACGGAGAGGCGGCCTCGCATGCATCTTCGCCATTCCCCTGCTGGCGGCGCTGATCAGTCAGGCCGAGTCCGGAGCCGCGCGTCTCCATTCCGCCTGGACCGCACGACAGGATTCCGGATCCGGAGAATCCGCCGCGACCGGACGTCCCACATCGACAGGCTCGACTTTCTCCGACGAGGACGGGCGCATGCTCCCTCGTCATGGTGACATCGCTTTTCGCGGAACGACGCGGTTTTACCTCGTTGCCCGTTCGTCCGCGGATTTTCGGCGGCTCGTTCGCCGCCCCCTCTACGTTCGCTCGTCGACCGTTTCGCAGTTCGCCTCCGACGAGCAACTCGTGCCGCTCCGGGCCGGGAGATGGCTCTACGACAGGGACGACCAACGTGTCGACGGACGGGTCGCGATCGCCGCCGCTGCGCCAGCGGGCGATGCGATCGACTACGCCGTTCTCTTCCCGCGAAGGGACGCCAACCAGGTCCCGCTTCTCGCCGGCACCCGGTTCGTCTCCGCTCCCGCGATCTACCAGTTTGCGGACGACTGGTTTCAACTTTCCCCGGACGAGGGCGTCGAACGCATCCTGCTCCGGGGTGAGGCCTCCCCCCCCGGACTCTACCGCGGCGAGGTGATTGCGGCCCCCTCCGCGGCGCCGGAATATACTGCCCTTCCCGATACCGTTTTCTCGCGAACGATCTCCTCCCTCGCCGAGGATCTCCAGGGACGATTCCCGCGCGAAGACGCGCCAGGCCGGATTGCTTCGTTCCTCCAGGATCGCTGCCAGTATTCACTGCGATTCGGGGGGGACCGTCCTCCCCTCGAGAACTTTCTCTACGGGGAAAGGCAGGGCCACTGCGAGCTCTTCGCCGCGGCCTCCGTCTACCTCCTGCGCACGCTCGGTATCCCTTCGCGAATCGTCTTCGGCTACACGGGCGGGGAAGCCGACCACCGTCAGAGTTCGATTGCCTTTCGCGACACCCATTCCCATGCCTGGGCGGAGATCCTTCTCGCCAATGGCGAGTGGAGAGTGCTCGATCCGACCCCGCCCGATCCGTCCGCCTCGAACCGGATCGCGCTTCCCACCCGTCTCGAGGAGATCGATCCCGCCCTATACACCGACGCGGGAGGCCGGGACGAAGCCCGGGAGCACGCCTTTTCTCTGGCGTCCGCTCTTTCCGGTGCAGCGCTCTGGATGTCGCGCCACTCTCTTCTCCTCACCGCCGCTGCCGGTGGATGCTTTCTCTTCCTCCTCTTTCTCCTCGGGGCGCGAAAGACATCCGATCTTCCGCACGGAAAGGAACTCCGGCTCACCGGCTCGCGCCGTGCCGGCGCGAACCGTTCGCTCGCATCCCTGCTCGGGGCGATCGAGGAACTGGGAGCAATCCTGGGCCAATCCCGGTCAGCCTCGACTACCCTCGCCGAATATCTCGATGCCCTGCGCGAGGCAGGCCTCGACGAACCCATCCTCGAGGAAACCGCCGGATACGTCTACTCCGTGCGCTACGCCGAAGCCGAACGAACACCCGTCCGGGAGCGGGCGCTTCTTCGTGATCTACGACGCCTCCGCCGCCGGGTGCGCCGCTCCGCGTCCGCTTGACTTCCCCTCCGCCCCGCGCATCGTTGCTCGTCCGGCATTCACCGCATGAACTCCGCCCACTCGCTCGAATCGATTCGGGGATATGTTTCCCTGGCGATGTACGACAAGGCGCTGGAGGAGTGGGAGAAGCTTTCGGGGGAGGTGCGGGAGACGATCGAGGCGAAAGAGATCCGGATCGTGATCGAGTTGGAGCGCTCCGATTTCGAACGCGCCCTGCGACTCTCGAGAGAGTTGACCGAGTGCTGCCCCGACGAACATGCCGGGTTCATCCAGGGCGCCTACGCCCTTCACGAGTTGGGCCGCACCGGTGAGGCGAGGGACTTTCTCATGGATGGGCCGGGCACGCTCCGGGAAGAGCCGGTCTATTTTTACAATCTCGCCTGCTACGAGCTGGCCCTGGGGAAAGAGGACGCCGCCCACGCCTGGCTCCATCGGGCGTTCCGCATGAACATCGGCTACCGGAAGCAGGCCCTGCGCGATCCCGATCTCGCTCCCCTGCGCGACCGGATCCTCGAGGACGACGAAAGCGATGCCTGACCTGGAACGCCTTCACGCACTGTTTCAGGCCAACTTTGCGGAACGCAACGAATGTGGTGCGGCGGTCTCCGTCTGGAAGCATGGCGAGGAGGTCGCCAGCTTCGCCGGGGGACATGCCGATCGCGAGGGCGAACGCCCCTGGACGCACGACACCCTGGTTCCGGTGTGGTCGGTTACGAAGGGGGCGGCCGCCATCGCCACCCTGGTCGCACTCGTCGAAGCGGGCCTGTCGCCCCGGGAGCGCGTTTCCCGGATCTGGCCCGAACTCCGCGCCGCGGCCTCCTCGCGCCTGACATTCCTTCAACTCCTCTCCCACCAGGCGGGACTGGCCGCTCTCTCGCCGGAGAACCGCCCCCACCTGCTCGATCACGCCGGCGTGTGCCGAGCCCTCGAACGACAGGAGCCGTTCTGGGAACCGGGCCGGTCTCACGGCTATCATCCCCGCACCTACGGATTCCTCCTCGACGAAATCACCCGGCGTTGCAACGGTGGGGAATCGCTCGGTTCCTACTGGCGCACGCGGATCGCGCAACCACTCGACCTCGATTTCTGGATCGGCAGCCTCTCGCTCGACGCCCTCGAACGTGTCGCTACCGTGATTCCTCCCCGGGTTCAGCTCCCTCCCGACGACGAGTGGGAATTCTACCGGGCACTCGGGGACACGGAGTCACTTTCCCATGGCGCCTTTTCTTCGCCCTCGGGCCTGCGGGCCATCAGCGAAATCAACAAACCCGAGATCCTCCAGGCGGGTCTGCCCGCACTGGGTGGGGTCGCTTCGGCCCGCGCTCTCGCCAAATTCTACCAGGTCCTGATCGCGGGCGACGAATGGGAGGGACGCCGCGTGATTCCCTCGCAGGTCTTTCTCTACCTTCGCGATGTCCACGCATGCGGCCACGATCTCACCCTGCGGCTGCCCACCGCCTACACCGCCGGTTTCATGATGGATCCCCATGATGACAGCGGAGAGAAGGTGAGACGCCTGTTCGGTCCCTCCGCACGGGCCTTCGGTCAGCCCGGTGCCGGAGGGAGCCACGCCTTCGCCGACCCCGAACACGGCATGTCGTTCGCCTACGTGATGAACCGGATGGAGAGTGGTATCCTTCCCAACCGGAAGTCCCTCGACCTCCTCGATGCGATTTACCGGATCGCCGATTGACGAGATTCCCCGAAGACTCATTCTTTGAGATTCCGCAGTCGACCCGGAGCGGGCACCCCTGTATTCCGCAACCTTCTCCCAACCTCCCCCACGACGAACATGAAACTCTCCCATTTGCTCCTCTCTCACTGCGCGGCTCTCCTCGTGGGTGGCGGCGTCACCTACCTGGTCGTCGGGGATGGAGGCGGTGCCGGGGATTCCCTCGGGAACCGGGAATCCATTGCGCAGACTCTCGAGACGGGAGTCACGCGGTCCGGAGGCGGTCGTGGAAATCCGACCGGAAATCTGCCCACCACCATCTACGGACTCGAACGGGCCGGATACGATGCCGGCCGGGCCGATCCTCTCCGAGCCATCGAGGAGGCACGTCGGATCTCCGGGCGGGACAGCCGCATCTCCTACCTGATCTCGGTCTTTACCGCATGGGGAGAAGAAGACGGCCCGAAAGCGGCGGAATGGGCGCTCGCCAACCTGAAAGGCATGGAGAAGTCCGACGCGCTCTTCAGTATCGCAGATGGCTGGGCGGAAGACGACCCCGCATCCGCCGCCCGCTGGTTCGACGTCAATACCGATGGCTCGATCCGCGAGAGTGCCTTGTGGGAGATCCTCGAAGCGTGGGGGAGGCAGGAACCCGAGGCAGCTCTCGGCTGGGCCGACAGCCTCGACGAATTCACCCGATCCGGCGTCATGGACGCGCTTGCCGAGGGATGGGCCGCCCTCGACCCGGCCGCCGCCGCCGCCGCCGGGGAGACCTTGCTCGACTACGACTTCGGCGACGAGTTCCTGATGAACGTGGCCGGCCAATGGGCTCACTCCGACCCGCAGGCGGCCGCCGCCTGGGCCGGGACTCTCGGCGATCCCGATGTGCGCGCCGTCACCCAGATCGAGATCGGAACGGAGTGGGCCATGTCGGATCCCCGTGCCGCGGCTCGCTGGGCCGAATCGCTGCGCGAGGGTGAGGACCGCACCTATTCCTCGATGGGCGTCGCATTCGGGTGGTCGGAGCACGATCCCGGCGAGGCGATGGAGTGGACTCTCTCCTCTGTCACGAACGACGAGACGCGCCAGAGAATCGTGGAAGACGTCATGTTGAACTGGGCGACCACCGATCCCGTCTCGGTGGCGGAATGGCTCGATGACCGTCCCCGGAACGAACGGACCGATGAACTGCTGTCCACCTTCAGCACCTCCATCATCGATCTCGACCCCGAGGCGGCGGCGCACTGGGCGACGGCCATCTCGAACTCCGATACCCGCCGGGACCAGCTCTCCTTCATACTCGATGAGTGGATCGCACTCGAGGGCGAGATCGCCCGCCGCTGGATCCGAGAATCCGAGATCGACGACGAACTGAAGCGGCGCTTCGCACCGTGACAGCGGCGCTCCGGTCCGCGGGCCGGACCGGTCGTCTTCAAGCCCCCCTTTCTTCGCAGCCCGACAAGCGGGAGGAGAGGTCTTTCGCCCTCACGCCAGGAGCCCCTTCACGACCCGGGCACCGTCCACTCCCGTGAGGCGCGAATCGAGCCCCTGGTATTTCACGCTGAAACGGGAGTGATCGATCCCGAGAGAATGGAGGACCGTGGCGTTGAAATCGTTGATGTGCACCGGGTCTCTCACGATGTTGTAGGCGTAGTCGTCGGTCTCGCCGTAATCGATGCCCTGTTGGAATCCCCCACCGGTCACCCACGTGGAAAAGCAGCGACCGTGATGGTCCCGGCCGTGGTTGTCCTTCGTCAGCTTGCCCTGGCTGTAGATGGTCCGGCCGAACTCGCCGCCGAAGACGACGACGGTATCCTCGAGCATGCCCCGCTCTTCGAGGTCCTTGACCAGCGCGGCCGCGGGTTGGTCGACCGAGGCACAGTTCTTCGCGAGATCCTTCGGCAGGTTCCCGTGTTGATCCCAGCCCCGGTGGAAGAGCTGAACGAACCGGACACCGCGTTCCGCCATACGACGAGCGAGGATGCAATTCGCAGCGAAACTGCCCGGCTTCCGGGCCTCCGAACCGTAGCGATCGAAGACCTCGTCCGGTTCACCGTCGACGGTCATGAGTTCCGGAACCGAGGACTGCATGCGGAATGCCATCTCGTACTGCGAAATGCGCGCCTGGATCTCCGGATCTCCGGTGGTGCCGAACCTCTCACCGTTGAGGGTCGCGAGACTGTCCAACATCGTCCGTCGCAATCCCCGCTTCAATCCGGGAGGGTCACTGAGGTAGAGAACGGGATCGTCCCCGCTGCGAAACTGTACCCCCTGGTGCTCCGACGGAAGGAAGCCGCTGCCCCAGAGGCGCGAATAGAGGGCCTGACCCGGCTTGGAACCCACCGAGATCATCACCACGTAGGCGGGCAGGTTGTCACTCAGGCTCCCGAGACCATAGGAAAGCCACGATCCCATGCTGGGACGGCCGAATTGTTGCGTGCCGGTATTGATGTAGGTGATCGCCGGATCGTGGTTGATCGCCTCCGTGTTCATCGATCGAATGATCGAAATCTTGTCGGCGATCCGGGCGGTGTGGGGCAGGATCTCGGTGTTCATCCAGGTGCGGCGCTCCCCCACCTTCTCGAAGGAGAACATCGGGGCGACGCAGGGGAACGAGTCCTGCCCGCTCGTCATTCCCGTGATGCGCTGTCCGTTCCGGATCGAGTCGGGCAATTCGGTGCCATGCAGATCGCGCATCCGGGGCTTGTAGTCGAACATGTCGATATGGCTCGGCCCCCCCGCCATGAAGAGGTAGATCACCCGCTTCGCCCTCGGGGCGAAATGGGGCAGCTCGGGAAGGCCACCCGGCGAGCTCGCCACCGAGGCGGCCGTGCCCTCGCGCATCAGGAGCGAGGAGAGCGCCGCTCCTCCGACGAGGGAGCAACTGCGTCCGAGAAACTGGCGACGGGTCGCGAGATCGCGAAGGGCGGTCCGCTCGTCGCGGAACGGAGAGACTGGGGTATTCATGGAATCGCTGGAGAAGGTCGTCGGTCGAGAGTCGAGCGGCAGAGAGGCGAAACGGCAACGGAACGCCGTTCCGCTCATTCGCGCGTCATCGTTTCATCGAGATTGAGAATGAGGCTGGCGACGAGAGTGAGCGCGGCGTGCTCGTCGGCGGCGATCGAGGTGTCACGTTCCGAATCGCCGACGGCGAGAAGTTCTTCGGCCTCGTCCCTGGCCGTTCCATAGCCCGCCTTGCCCTCGCGGTAGAGATCGAGAAGCGCGGCCCTTTCGACCTCGTTCGGCGGACGGGCCGTCGCCTGCTCGAAGGCCCACGCAGAGCGCTCCTCCGGCGTCGCGCCGCCCTCGTGAACCATCCGCTCCGCGAAGTGCCGGGCCGCCTCGACCATCTGGACATCGTTCATCGCCGCGAGCGCCTGGAGCGGGGTGTTCGTCGTCGGACGCTGCATCGTGCAGGACTCCCGGGTCGGAGCGTCGAAAATCTGCATCGCCGGGGGTGGTGCCGAGCGCTTCCAGTAGGTGTAGAGACTCCTCCGATAGAGTTTCTCCCCCGTGTCCTGGACGAACTTCGGGTTGCCCCCGAGCCCCACCTCGGCCCAGAGACCCGGAGGCTGGTAGGGCTTGACCCCCGGACCGCCCATCCTTCCATCGAGCAGCCCCGAGAGGGCGAGAGCGTTGTCGCGGATGAACTCGGCCGGGAGGCGGTGACGGGGCGCCCGTGTCAGCCACACGTTCTCGGGGTCGTATTCCCGGCTCTCCGGAGGCCGGTGCGATGACTGGCGGTAGGTGCCCGAAAGCACGATCTTTCGCACGAGCTCCTTCACGTCCCACCCGCTCTCGCGAAACTCGACCGCGAGAAAATCGAGGAGAGCCGGGTGCGTGGGGAAGGCCCCCTGCGATCCGAAGTCGGCGGGAGTGGTGACGATTCCCTTGCCGAACAACAATTGCCAGACCTGGTTCGCGGCGACGCGGGCGGTCAGGGGGTGCTCCGGCTCGAACAACCACTGCGCCAGGCCGAGCCGGTTCGCCGGAGAATCGGCGGGCATCGGGGGAAGGGCCGCGGGTGTACCGGGCTCGATCACCTCGTCTTCGATCGGCTGGTCGTAGGCGCCCCGGTTGAGAACATAGGTCACCCGCATCTTCTCCTCCGGATTGTCGGCCATGATCATGGTGGTGGTCGGTTTCGCTTCCAGGTCCGCGACCGCCTTCTGGCGCTTGACGTGGCCGGCGAGGAGCTTGCGATAGGCCTCGTCCGCCGTGTGAAGGTAGATCGACCGGGCCAGCTCTCGCTGCCCCTCGTCGAGTGCGTCATCGGACCCCGAAAGGAGGGTGTCACGCGGGTCGTGACGGGCCGCCGCAACTTCCTCTTCGGAGAGCGCCCGCCGGTAGACACGGAGATCATCGATCTCCGCCTTGGGCGACGCCCCCTTGTTTCGCCCCCCCACCTTGAACGGAATCGATGCCTTCGGAAGGATCGAGCCCTCGAGACCGTCGGCCTCGACCTTGTTCTCGCTGAGCTTCCCATCGATGTAGATCCGCACGCCCGACGCCTGCCGGCTTCCGTCATAGACGACCGCGACATGGTGCCAGGTGTCCTTTTCCAGCGAATCCACGGAGACGACCTTGAGAGCGTTGCCCGGCCAGCGATTCACGATGTGGGTTACCACCTGCATGCCCTGGATCCAAAAATCGACGCCCCGATGGTACTCGTCGACATCCATGTGGGAGAAGATCGCCCCCCCTGCCCCGGAGCCATCGCGCTTCACCCAGGCCGAGAAGGTGAACGCCTCATCCGCCTCGACCGGTTTCCAGTCGGGGAAGGACCAGGATTCCTTGCCCGTCAGGCGAAGCGCCTTGCCCGCACCGGGCCGGTCAGCGAGAAGGAATTTCCCTCCGCTGTCGAGCGTCCCGGTGCGCCCTCCCGCGAGATCGCGAAGGCCGTCCTTGTCCTCCTCCTCCACCGGAATCCAGTGAGCGAGCCCCGCCGGTGTCGGTGCCACGGTCTGCTCCCCCTCACGCTCGCCCCGTTCCCTCGCCAGCCACGCCGCGAAGCCGGCTTCACTCCCGGCCCGGTGTGCGGCAAGCCGCTTCTCCGAGTCCTCCACCTGCCGGGTGAGCACGGCGAGGCGCTCGTCGCGAGAGCGATCGGGCACCTCCACGAACGGGGCCTGGTTGCCCCGGCGAGTCTGCATGCCCGGATCGGTCGTGTTGTTGAAGTAGGCATAGAACTGGTAATACTCGGTCATCGAAACCGGGTCGTACTTGTGGTCGTGACACTGCGCACACTCCATCGAGAGCCCCAGCCAGACGTTCGAGGTGGTCTTGACCCGGTCGACGACGTAGGACACCCGCAATTCCTCGGGAATGGCGCCCCCCTCGTCGGAACTGGGATGATTGCGGTTGAATCCGGACGCGATCTTCTGCTCGAGCGTCGCGCCGGGGAGGAGGTCGCCCGCGATCTGCTCGATGGAAAAACGGTCGTAGGGCTGGTTCGCGTTGAATGCATTCACGACCCAGTCGCGCCATGGCCACATCGAGCGGGGACCATCGGCATGCATGACCGACGTGTCTCCGTAACGGGCTGCGTCGAGCCACATCACGGCCATTCGTTCCCCGTAGCGGGGACTCGCGAGCAGGCGATCGACGAGGGTCTCGTAGGCATCCGTTCCCTCGTCGGTGAGGAATGCCTCCACCTCGTCCCGCGTGGGAAGCAATCCCGTGAGATCGAGCGTCAGGCGCCGGATCAGGGTGCGACGGTCCGCCTCGGGCGAGGGCTCGAAGCCCTTCGAACGCATCGCATCGAGAACGAACCGGTCGATATCGTTCTGCACGAATCCCCCGTGAGTCGCGTCCGGCGCCGCCACTTTCTCCGGAGTCAGGAAAGCCCAGTGATCGGTCCACTCCGCGCCACTCTCGATCCACTTCCGCAACAGGTCCTTTTCCGCGACGGAGAGTTCCTTGTGGGCCTTCGGCGGAGGCATCACTTCACTCCGGTCGGTGGACGTGATCCGGAACCAGGCCTCGCTGCCCTCGAGATCTCCCGCCCGGAAGGCGGCCACACCGTCTCTCTCCCGAAACGCCTCCTCCCGGATATCGAGCCGCAGGTCGCCTCCCCGGTGCTCCTCGTCGGGACCATGACAGAAGATGCACTTGTCCGAGAGGATCGGCCGGATGTCCCGGGCAAAATCGATATCGGCGGCGGACACGGCCGTCGCAACAAACGCGAGGCTGAGGAGGAGAAAAAAACGTCTCACGGAAGAAAGGTGCACCGCACGCACCGAAATCGCATCGAAAATCGGGGTACGCATTTCCACGCCGGGGGAACGCGGAGGTCCACGCCGGTCAAAACGGGGCTCGCATCCCTTTCGCCTGCTCCGGAACGGGCGCGGCACGACGTCTGGCAGTCACTTGTAGGCCACGAAAATCCCCGCATTGAGATAGGTGGCATACCCCACCCATAGCAGGTAGGGCACGAGCAACCACGCGGCGAGGCGCTCGACACGGAAGAACGACACGATCGTCATGACGAGGGCCAGGAGCAGCCCCACGATCACGACGAGTCCCGCCGGCACCTGGCGGGCGCCGAAGAACACGGGAGTCCATGCGAGATTCAACGCGAACTGCATCACGAACCATGCCACCGCGACCGTCTTGAGAGGCCCGCTGGGTGCCCGGTGCCAGACGAGGGCGAGCGAGAGGCCCATCATCGTGTAGAGCAGCGACCACACCGGGGCGAACAGCCAGTCCGGCGGCGTGCCCGGCGGCTTTTCGAGGAACCTGTACCACTCATCCACCGAAGACGCGGTGATCAATCCACTGACGAATCCCGACAGCAGGATCGGGACGACACAGATGAGGATCTTCTGCCAGAGACGCATGGTCCATCCTCATCCGCTGCCGCCGCCTCTGCAACTTCCCGTTGAAGCCACGACCGGGTTCATCCACCTTCTCCCCTGGTGACTCTCGACGATCTCGGTTGGAATGAAGCATTCGATGCGGCGTTCGCTCCGCACCGGAAGCGGGGTTGGGTCCCGGCACGCCTCATCCGCGACAACAAGATCACCTACGGGGCCCTTGTCGGAAACGGGGAGGAATACGAGGTCGTGCTGTCGGGCAAGGTCTACCACGACGCCGAGACCGACGCCGACCTGCCCGCGGTCGGCGACTGGGTCGCGCTCGAGATCGGAACGGGCGACCTCGACACCGTGATCCGGGCCCGCCTGCCGAGGCAGACCACGTTCTCCCGCAAAGCCCCCGGTCGCAGTACCGAGGAGCAGGTCATCGCGGCGAACGTCGATCTCGTCGCGATCGTGACCGACGCGGGTCCCGATTTCAATCCCCGTCGCCTCGAGAGGTTCTTCACGCTCGTCGCGCGAGGCGGTGCCAAGCCGCTCGTTCTCGTGAACAAGGCCGACCTCTTCCCGGACGAACGGAACCGGGAAGCGGCCGACGCGATCCGGACCATCGAGCCCGACGCCGACGTCTTGATCACGAGTGCGAAGGACGGCACCCAGCAGGCCATTCTCGACCAGTATCTGAAATGCGGTGTCTCCATTACCTTCGTCGGCTCGAGCGGCGTCGGAAAGTCCTCCCTCGTCAACCTTCTTCTCGGAGAGGAAATCCAACTCGCCGCCGACGTCAATGCGGTCACGGGCAAGGGACGCCATACCACGACCGCCCGCGAACTGGTCGTCCTGCCCCGGGGAGGCATCCTGATCGACAATCCCGGAATTCGCGAGGTCCAGATGTGGACCGACGAGACCACCCTGCGCGAGAAGTTTCGCGACCTCGAGCAACTGGCCCTCGATTGCCGTTTTCCCGACTGCCGCCACCAAGGGGATGCCGGATGCGCGATCGAGAAGGCGGTAAAGGAAGGCACTCTCGACCCGGCCCGGCTCGACGCCTTTCTCCGCCTCGACGAGGAGATCGCCGAGCTCCAACGCAAGCGCAGGAAGAGGCGCATGAACATCGAACGCCGCGCCAAGCGCGATCACCGGGTGAAGGCGCGCAACCTGGCCGACCGCGTCGACTACGAACGCGAGGAACGGCCCGACCCCGGAGCGATCCATGAAGATTAGATCGGTCACCTTCCGCACCAGTGCCGCCGGTCTCGATACCTGTCCCCCGGCCCGCCTCCCCGAGTTCGCCTTCATCGGACGGTCGAATGTCGGCAAGTCCTCCCTGATCAATTGCCTGGCCGGCCGCAAGGACCTCGCCCATGTCTCCGGAAAACCGGGTCGCACCGCGACGATCAATTTCTATGACGTCGACGACACCTGGACTCTCGTCGACCTGCCCGGCTACGGCTATGCGAAGGCGCCGAAGAGCCAGCGCAACCGCTTCGAGGATTTCGTCGCCGACTACCTCGCCCAACGGGAGAGTCTCTCCTGCGTCTTCGTTCTCATCGACATGAGGATCGAACCGCAGCGCATCGATCTCGAATTCCTGAACTGGCTCGCCGAACAGGAGACGCCCTTCGTGGTCATTTTCACCAAGGCGGAGAAGATCAAGGCGGCGAAGCGAGACCAGCGAGTCGCCGCCTTTTTCGAATCCCTCGCCGACTGGCTCCAGGGCAGCCCTCCCTACACGATCACCTCCGCGGTGACCGGAGAAGGGCGAAAGGACCTGCTCGATGCGATCGCGGAATCCCTCGGGGCGTAGGCGTCCGGAGGGATTTGGGCACGCCCCCATGTCAGGCCGCCACCAACGACGCGAGTACCTTGCGGGTGCCCGTGAAGGTGCGCCGGCCATGCATCGCGACGTAGTTGTCCACGAGAGCCACGTCGCCCGTCTGCCACGGGACATCGAAGGTGATCTCCTCGGCGAGATCGGCCGCGAGATTGGCATCGGCGGGGTCGAGAGGTGAGCCGTCTCCGAAGGTGATCGCCTTCGAGGGATCGTTGCGCTGATCCTTCCACCCCTTGAACGCGGCGATGAGCTGGTTGAAGAACGACTTCCTCCCATCCCCGAGATCCCGCACCGCGGGGAGCACCGGCGTCGTGGCGAGCAGGCAATCGTCCTCGAGCCACTCCCCCGTGTAGCCAAGCTTCTCGAGGGCGGCCTCGGCTTCTTCCTTCGTCGTCACACTGAAGGTGCTCTGCCAGCTTCGACCCATGCCGGACTGGGCATCGTCGCTCGATGGCATCACGTTCCGGTAGAGGAGGCCCTTCTCCTCGCAGTCCCTGGCGAATTGCGGCGCTTTCTCGCGGAGGCGGTCGAAGAGCACATCGGAACGGCAGAGAGGCGTCGCTCCCCCCGTCTCGGCGGCCTGCTCGCAGAAGAAGAGCAGCTTGCTCGGATAGATGGGGGTCTGCGCCATCTCGTGGTGGAGATAGATATCGACTTCCGGAGGCGCCTCGTTCGCGGTGAAGACACGCTCGGTGCGGTTCTTTCGCACCGCATTCGACAGCGAGTCCTCGTATTTGAAGTTGGGGAAGCCGAAGGCCTCGATGAAGGCGTCGAAGTCGAGATCGCTCTTCACCGGAAAGTCACGGAAGAGGATCGCCCCATGCTTCGCGGCCTGCGCATCGAGTCCCGATGCGTTGTCGCGCACCCATTGGAGGGCCTCCTCGAGCGTTGTCCCGGATGACCGGCATTGCAGGATCTGGGGGAAAAGGGTCGAATCCCAACTCTGTTGACCCGTGACTCGAAGTTCTTCGACATTCATGGGACTAGTCGTACGGTCACACCCTGTCCTCGTCTATGCGTATATTGCGGATGATTCATTTGCAATATGCGACACCGGTCTATCCCCTTCCCGGACCCGCCTTTTTCCAGAATCCGAAGAATCCCGCCGTCGCCTTCCGCATGATCTCCGCGTCCCCGTCGCGGCGCAGGAGGACCAACTCCACACCATCTCGCCGGAGGGATTCCCGTATACCGTCGATCTCGTCGAGCAGGGGGCCCACGAAAGGCCGCATCGCAACGACGGTCTCCAATCGATTGCGGCGTGCCCATTCCGCAAGCGTGGCGGCAAGCTCCCCGGAGTCGGGTTGTTCGACCGAAACGCCCCATGCGTCCCCGAATCGCGTCGCCCCGTCTTCGAGAGCCGTCCGGAGGTAGTCGCGGCGTGACGCACTCCAGCCCAGCCTGTCCCAGAGCCCCGTGGAAAACGGAGCAACCACCGCGGCGGGACTTCCCTCGAAGAGTTCTCCCGTTTCCGCCGAGAGGTCCTCGTCGTGCAGCCACCAGCCCCAGCGCTGCCCTCGGGAACTCCACCGCGCCGGAGAATCGGGGAAAGGCCCCGCCCTTTCGCGGGGGGGAGCATCGGCGTATTCCGGATTGGGGCTTCCCCGTTCCAGCCGCTCCAATCCCTCGGTCCGCCCCTCGAGCAAATCGGGATCGACATACTTCTCGATGTTCGACCGCCGGGCGAGGTAGGTCTTCCCCGGAGTCTGCAACCCAGCGACCCAGCGCCACGAGAGCGTGTTCGAGGCGGCATCCCCGTCGAGCAGATGCCTGAGGAAAAAGTCCGCCCCCAGTTCCCAGGGAAGCCTCTCGGTGTGCACCCAGAAGCCAGCATACCACATGCGGGTGTGATTGTGGAGATACCCCGTCTCCACAAGTTCCCGGGCGAAGTGATCCATGATCGCCACGCCGCTCTCGCCGGCCTCGATCCGGGCCGCCCGCTCCCGCTGCTCTTCCGGCACCGCGGCGAGTGCGTGGCGATAGTCGCTCCACTGCCCGGGCCGCATCTCGAGCGCTCCCTTCCAGTAGAGCCTCCACCAGACCTCCTGGACGAATTTCTCCACCGTCGACGGGGCGAACCGTTCTGCGACCGCGCCGCGCACCTCTTCCTCCCGAATCAGGCGACAGCGCAAGGCGGCCGAGAGGCGCGACACGTGCGGATGGCCGGCGACGACATGGTTTCTCCTCTTCGCGTAGACTCCGGCCCGGGGAACGAATGCCTCCAGGGCGGCGAGAGCGTCCTCCCTCGTGGCCGGGAACGGTGACGCCGCCGGAAAGAGTTCCCCGTTCATCGGGATGGCACCTCCCGGAATCGTCGCGACCGCCGGCATCGCTCGGAACACCAGACCACCCCGTCCCAGCATTTCGCCCACTTCTTTCGCCACGTGAACGGACGGCCACAGCCCGGACACGTCTTCACCGGAAGCTCGCTCTTGCGTTTCATCGGGAAGGGTTACGAGCGAGCGCCGTGTTGCGCCGGGCCATCGCGACCCCGGCTGCCCCGTCGTTTTCCGACGCTTTCTCTACCTCGCGTCCACGCCGAGCCGGTCCTGGAGTCCCTCCGTGTATCCGGTGAGCTCCAGGTAGGCCCGTCCGATCAACTCTCCCCCCTCGCCGACCACGTCGCAGGCGCCCTCCCAATAGGAGATTCCACCGAGGCCCCCGGTCAGTTCCTGCGCCTCCATGACCGGGCGAACCCGGAGCTCCCTCTCCTCACCCGACGCCGGATCGATCGTGCGGATCGTCGGCGCGATGGGATAGGTCGCTCCCGTTTTCGGACTCTCCCAGTGCCCCGCGAATTCCCATGCGAACTCTTCCGTGGTCCGGTGATGCAAGGTTCCGTCGGCATCGACCCAGACGAGCTTGGAAAACTCGGACACGCTTCCGTCTTCGGTCCGCAGGATGAAAGCCATCAGGCCACGACCGTCGAGAAACTGCATGCTCACCCAGTCCCAGCCCACCTGGTTTCTCTCCAGCTGACTGCTGGAAATCTCGTGATCCATCCAGAGCTGGCCGGTCACCGGGAGCGTCTCTCCTCCGATCGACACCTCCCCCTCCGCGAGGAGACGGGGAAAGGTCACGTAGTAACTCGCGGCCGTCCCGTCGGCCCCCTTCTTCGAAACGCCCGCCTCGCCAAAGATCACGTGATCCTGCTCCGGCTCGAGCGTCAACGAATAGGAAACCTCGGAGCGAATCGATCCCTGCAGGTGCAGCATGCCCGTCTCCGCATCCCGGCGAAGGCTCCAATTCCCGTTGCGCACATCGAGATCACCCGTCCGCGCGAACGCGTCCCAACCTCCCCGGTTGAGCCGCTCCTCGTGGTGGAACGCTCCACCCTGGACATCCGTCAGGGCCATGTGGGCCATGTAGAGCTGCGAATCGCCGTAGAGGTCGCCGCGTTCCACCGGCACGGGTCGCTGTCCCAGACGGAAGAAGGTCGCCTGCACTCCGAAACGCCGGTCGCCGGAGAACAGGTGGCCCGTGAGATACCACCACTCGATCTTGAAGTGGGGATGCGCCCCGTGCGTCTCGGGAAAGGGCAACTCCGTGTGGGGAACGGGGATCGCCCACTCCCCTCCAGTGCCATTGCCGGTCTCGGTATCGGTATCGGTATCGTTCGCGGCTGCCAAGAGGACCGCGGCGAAAACTCCCACCGCGAGCAGGCGGGTCCCGGTGCGCCGCAACGACCGGACCGAACCGTGTTGCCCGCTCCATTCGACAGGGTTGTGTCTTGTCGTTTTCATTCGCTGAGATCGGATCGCAGGTTGGCGTTGCGAAAGCCGACGACCCAGGCGACGGCGGCCGCGACAGTGGCGGTCAGGACAGCGAGCGCCGCCAGCGACCACCAGGGAATCGCGTAGTCGAGCGTCCACCCGAAGCACTGGGGATTGATCACATCGATCAGCACCCAGCCCAGGGCAAGACTGAGAAGAAAACCGGAGACGAGCCCGGTCAGCGCGAGTCCGAATCCCTCCCACGCCGTCGCCGCCGCGATTCCCTTCCGCGTGGCACCCAGCGATTTCAGGGTCGTGAGTTCGTGGACACGCTCGAGCAGGAGCCCCGCGAGAGCCAGGCCGAGTCCGGTCACGGCGATGATGACCGCGATCGCCTCAAGGGCGTAGGTCACGGAAAAAGTCTGGTGGAAGATGCGCAACGACTCCTCGCGCAGCCGTTCGTTGGTCCGGACGGACAGCGCGGGAAAGTCGGCGCGCATCTCGTCCCGGATTCTCTCCACGTCGACTCCGTCCTCGACGTAGACCGACATCTGCGAGACATCGTCGTCGCCGAACCATTCGCTCGTGAGCTCGCGGGCGACGAGGACCGCGCCCGTCTCGGTCGCATAGTCGGCGTAGACACCGGCGATGATGGCCCGTTTCGGCCCCTCCGGTGTGGGCAATTCGATGACATCGCCTTTCCGCTGACCGCTGTGACGCGTGAAGCTCTCGTTGACCCAGGTGGGAACCGGGGAATCATCCGTGGGCAGCAGCGCACGAGGTCCGTCGTCCGCCGGAGGATCGAGCCACATGAGCCGGAGATAGCGCTCCGGATCGTCCTGGTAGGCGACTCCGGCGAGAAAGGTGTCCCTGCCGTCGAGGACGATGTCGTAGCGACGAAGCACATCCACACCGGCGACCCCCTCCCGCCCGGCCACGGCACGCCACGTCTCCTCCGGCAGGATACTGACGTTCGCGATCGAACTCGTACCCACGCCGGAAACGTAGAGATCGGCCTTCAACATCTGTCGGATCCAGCCGGTCAGGGTGCTCTCGAAGCTCGAAACGAGAATACCCATTGCGGCCGACATGCCGATCGCCACCGCCAGCCCGGCCGCCGTCAGCCGGTGGCGTCCCTCGGGACGGCGGAACTGGCTCGCCGCATACGACCGGAGCGGATCCCCCCCTCTTCCCCGCAGGCAAAGGGCGAGCGGCCGAAAGAGCAGGCCGAGGAGAATGCTCGCACCGAGAACGAAGAACAGCGCCGCCGCGTAGCCCCCGAGAGGAATCGTCACCCCCGCACCGGTGCGCACCGGAGGCACCTGGGAGCAGGCGAGGGCCACGACCACGAGCCCGGCTCCCAGGGGAATGTTCCGCAGGAGAGCCAACCCTCCGCCCTGCGTGCCGCTCCGCATCGTGAGCGCCGGGGGAGTACGGGAAGCTTCCCGTGCAGGGATGAGGGCGGCAATCACACAGG
>Ga0180436_10000959_pt1 | contig 28769 bp, 36 predicted proteins | sample SS_ome_2_FD_132434 | JGI IMG/M metagenome (GOLD analysis project Ga0180436, IMG submission 132434) | Hypersaline lake sediment archaeal communities from the Salton Sea, California, USA - SS_3_S_2 metaG | ecosystem: Environmental > Aquatic > Non-marine Saline and Alkaline > Hypersaline >... | reverse complement strand
TGCGAAGCTCGACCGCCTCGAAACCGCAATTGCGGTCGGGATTGTTGCCGTAATACCCCGTGAACTTGTTGCCCATGTGTACGCCGAGCCAGTACAAGACGCCGGCCGTCGCCGAGGATCCCGACGAGTGCAGTCCGATAACCGCGACAAACGGAACTTGAGCCGCGGCGCCGTCGCCGCCGGCCGCGGTCGCGGCGCTCGGCCAATAGTTTGTTTTTTTCTGCCGGCCGGCGATGTTGCTGTACCCCTCGTTTTGCCCGACGAGCCAGTCGGCCGGGCAGTAGATCCGGTGCGCCCGCTGCTGGTGCAGCCGGCCGAGGTGATGGTCGATATGGTGGCCGCGAGACCAGTTGCGGCGCATGAGGTGTTTGTAGACGATCTGCCGGCCCTCGCCCTGAATCGCGAAAGCGTGCGTGCGGTTTACGTTCCAAGGCTGATACAGATTGTTGGTGATCTTCACCGGCGGCTTGTGCGCGACGTGCAAATGTTGACCGCCGAGATACAACATATGCCAGTTGTCGGGTACCTCGGCCAAGAATTCAGTAACTCGCTTGGTGAAGTCCTCGCAGAACAGCGCATCATCCTCGAGGAATAGAATCGACTCGACGCCCGTATTTAGCGCGGTTTCGAGGATCCGCAAGTGCGACAAGTAGCACCCCCAGGCGCCGCCGCCGGCCGTAAACCAGTCGGGCGGCTTGACCTTTTTGCCGTCGATCGCGTCGTACCGCTCGATCGGCGCGAACGGCCAGTCGGTCGGTATTTGCTTGAGAAAATTGCCCCAGCGATCCTCGCGGTACGCGAGGTTCACACAATAGACCTTTTCGAATACCTTCGACAGGTCGCTCGTATCCATCTTTACCCCCCTTCGAAAAAGACAACGGCGGCAAACCGCGACGCCCGACCGGTCGATCGCTAGAGCTCGTCGCCGCTTTTGATCGCGTATCAAAACGCACTTGCCGGATTTGACCGCCGCGCACTTGCAGGCGAATACCGGCGGCGGCGGCGATCGGCATTGCGCGACGGCGAGCTCGCCGACTTGTTTACCGCGGAACTCGCAAGGCCACTTTCGCCGGCGTGCCGCGACCCACCGGTCGGCCGCTCTTGTCATGTTTGCCCCTATAGTGCGACGGGTGTACCGACCGTCCAAAACGCCGGGTTGTTGGATTCCATACTCCAAATTGCGCTTGCTTGCGCGGTGGTCAGCGCCGCCGTGAATATGGCGACAGAATCGACGGCGACGCCGCCGAAACGCCGGTGTGTTGCGTCGTCTTGTGCGGCGATCTGACAGTCTACAGACGACGACGGCGCGCCGCCGGTCCGCGACGTGTCCGTGTCGACCGACGAGCCGTCAATGTATAGTTCGCTTCCGACGCCGTTTGTGAACTTGAGTACGACGTGGTGCCAGGCCCCATTTTGGCCGGTCGCGGATTCGACCTTGTTGTAGAGCAGCGGCGCAACCGAATCTATATGAATGCCTTGTATTCGTTCGTTCGCGTCGACGCACAGGCGCCATTGTGACCCGGCGCCGCCATCGGCGTATTTCGTTGCGACCATTTCGTTTGTTGAGGCCGCCGTCGGCTTGACCCAAAGCGATATTGAATAGCTGCCCGTGAAGTCCGCGACCTGCCCGCAGTTGATCGCGTCGTCGACGCCGTCGAAGTCCAGGCCGTCGCCGACCTTTGCGGCGATAACGTCGCCGCTGGTCATGGATCCTTCCGAGGTGCCGTTGTTGCCGTTGCCGGTGCGGTCGACCATTTGCGGCGCGCCGCCCGACGGATCCTCGCCCAAACCGAGAAAAGCCTCGGCCGCGTTGCCGTATACGGCGTGCGCGCCGTACGACTCGTCGGCGCCGGGTTGGCTCGCCGTGAACCCCGGGCAGGTCCCATATCGGCAATAAACGGTTGCCGATTCTTCGACGTGTATGATTGCCTCTTGTGCCGCCGTATCGAACTTTTCTACGTCGCAAGCAAGCCGGTTTTCGCCGGCGGCGTCGCCGAAGAATAACAGATCGCCGCCGCCGTCCTGCGCCTCCGTCCAGATATTCGCCGGCAAGGCCCCTTCGAGAATCAGAAGCCCGCGGCCGCCCGTGTCGCTGGCGCTCGGCGTCAATTGACACGAATAGTTTCGGTTCCATATCGGTGTGATCGTGACGGTTGCCGAGCCCGTGCCGAAATCGCAATCCGAGTTGTCGTATTGAAACGCCATTGACGGCGCCTCGGCGCAGTCGGCCGGGTTGCTCGAATAGGTGCCTTTGTATTCCGCTACGTTTGACTTGTTCGAGTCCTGAAATCGTACGCGGCCGACGATACTTCCCGCACTCAATTCGATCTTGTAGTTAATAAAGCAAATTTCGTCGGTTGCCTCGCCGCAACAGCCGTCGACCGGCTTTTCCCACATGCAAGGCGCCGGATCGCCGAGAATGACCGCGGTTTCCAGGTAATGCGTGCCGTTGATATTCGATACACACTCGTCGCAGTTGCCGGTATTGGCGACGCCCGCGACGACGACCTTGATCCGGTCGGGCGTCGTGCCGGTTTGGCAGACACTACATGCCGGCGATTGATCGTCGCATTCGCTGCTCGACGACGAGCCCGACGAGCTCGACGAAACGCTCGACGAGCTCGATCCGCTCGACGAGCTCGAAACGCTCGGCCCGCTGCTCGACGACGAACTCGGCCCGCTGCTCGACGACGAGCCCGACGAGCTCGACGAAACGCTCGACGACGAGCTCGACCCGCAAGCTACCGCGCAAAGAGTCTGTACGAGTTCCCAGGGATCGTACGAAATTTGACAGTCGTCGTAATCGACAGTTGCCTCGCGCTCGTAAAGTTCCCATCGCTCCGGCCCGGCGGCCCGTAGCTCTTGCTGCGTAAGTTGCTCGGTACCGCAAGAGCTCGACGAGCCCTCGCAACAGGCGTACACCGCGGCCCGGCCGGCGTCGGTGACCTCGCAGATTTTGCCGCCGCGTATCGTTAAGGTGACCCGGCCCTCGGTGACGTAGTCGCCGTCTCGCAACAGGTCGCCGCGGCCGAGCGTGAGCTCGCCGGTCCAATCGCATTCTGCCGAGCCGCTCGACGAGCCAGAAAACGACTCGCTCTCGCTTTCCGACGAGCTCTCGCTTGAGCTCTTGCTCTCGCTTGAGCTCTTGCTCTCGCTTTCCGACTCGCTCTCGCTTTCCGACGAGCTCGACGATTCACAGGGTACACACTCGACCGTAATATCGGTCGTAGCGCCCGAGCCGGGTATTATCGACCAGTTGCCCGTGAGGCAATCGGCTTGGTAATAGTTTGTGTGGGCGTGCCGGATAATATAGGTCTCAAATCCGGCCCAACCGGGCGGGCGAATGACCGACGGTAAGTGCGCGTCGCCCTCGCGATTCCATCGGTTGTCCGTTTCGCTCCAAACGTAAAGGCCGTTGACGCCGGGTATATCCGATCCGGAAACGCGCACACACTCGCAGGTCTCGCAAGAGCTCGACGAGCTCCCGCTTTTGCTCGACGACGAGCCCGACGAGCTCGACGAAACGGCGCAACAGTCCTCGCCGATCGCGACGACGACCCAACCGCGCTCGCATCCCATGTATACGACGACAACCTCGTCGCCGGCCCCGACGGCCCGCTCGCACACAAAATCGTGGCAGGCCGCAACCTCGCAAGCGCTGTCGAGCGTTTCGCAACACGAGTGAGAAAACGAGCCCGAGCTCGACCCGCCGAGCTCGGCGTCGCACAAGATTTCGACCCGGCCCGAGCCGCCGATCGGGATACCAGCCGGCGCACGGCCGCGGCGGGTAAGCCCGTACGAGCCGGCGAGCTCGAACCGCTGACAGCATTCATTCCATTCGACCGGCGCTTGCTCGCCGCGTACGTACAGGTTGCGGTAGAGCGGATCGTATACCGTGACCGTTTCGAGCTCCGCCGGCCACTCGCCGCAAGAGCCGCCCGAGGCCGAGCTTTGCGGGCAATCGTCCGGCCCGATCCGAAACGCGGCCGACTCGCCCGGCCGTAGGCATTCGAGCGCCGTTGCCGTGACCGTGCGGCTCGCGTTATTCGAAACGGCGACCAGCGCCCACCGCTCGCCCGTGCCGGCTTGTTTCCATAGGATCCGGGCCGACCCGTTGCGGCCGCTCTTGAGTGTACACGAGCCGGCGGATACGTCCGCGTGCGTATGCGCCTCGTGCTCCACGTTCACGCGAGCCGGCGCCCAACCGCTGACGATCCCCCAACCGATCGCCCCCGAGTCGATCGGCTCGGCCAGTACCGCGAACCGCCCGCAATTGTCGTCGCCCGGCGTACAGCCGGATACGCTCGCTCTGAATCGGAACTCGTCGAGGTTCGCGTCGGGCGAGAAAAGCGGCCCGTCGATCGCCAGTACGCGGCCCGTGACGAGCGCGGCCGCGGTCCCGTTCTTGATCTTGATACGGTCGCGGTCGGATTCCTCGCGAATCGTTTGCCGGCCGAGCGGGTACTCCTGCTCGCGGTGCGCGTCGGCCGCGGCGACGAAATCGTTTTGAATCCCCGCGTTGAGCTCGATCGCCTCGCCGCGGCGTACTCGCTGCCGATGGTAGACCATATCAAATCCCCAGCGCGCTCAAGTCGTCCTCGACGTAGACTTGCTCGATATAAACCGCCTTGGGTCGCTTTACGAGCGCTTTGGCGGCGGCGTCTTCTTTGTCGCGGTATAAAACCCAAAGGTACTCGTGCCCTTTCTTGGCGCACACTATGCCGTCGACGGTGACATTGACGTTAGGTTCCATGATGAAGTTATAGGTAATCTCCCAATCGCCAAAGCCGCGTTTCGATCCTTGAGCGCCGAGGAAAAGTACCTCGCCGGCGGCGAAGCCCTTAAAAATCGCATCGTTGACCCGGCCGGTGAGTGTGTAAAGCGTATTGATATACGCCGTGTCCACGTTGGCGTCGTCAATGCAATGCGTTTCGCTGTACTTAAACGCCGGTATCGTAATATCGACGCCCTCGACCGCGTCGCCGGCGACGCCGATCGCGCCTTTGAAATCCTCGGCCGCGCCCTCGACCGGAAAAGAGGCCGTCGCTAAACTCTGCGTAACGTGCGTCGTGCCGCCGGTCGTGTCGAAATTGATAACCGTATCATCCCACGAGCAAGTCGGGTCGACGTAGTGCGCGATGCAATACCAGAGCTCGAAACCGACTTGCTCGTACTCGAAATCGAACAATTCGAGCCCGTCGTACGTCGCCGGCAGGCTTGCCGCGAGCGTTGTCTCGACCGTCTGGTCGTTGTTCGTGTCGCGGATTACGTACATTAAATCGGTATTATTGGCGCCTTCTTCGGAAATGCGCCGGGTCGATTTCCGCGACCCGTGAAGCTCGTACATTTTGACCATAACTACCCCCAAACTGCTTTCTTGCGGCGGGTAACGCCGAGCAGTTGATCCATACGGCGGTTGAGTATTTCAAGCTGTGCAAGCTGCGCCGCCTCGATGTTGCCGCGGGCGGTGATCCTCGCGGCCGCGGCCGCCGAGAATGTGCCGACCGCCGAGCTTGCCGCTTTCGCCTCGCCGTCGCGCGGGTCGGGCGGGTCGAACTTGAGGTCGTCGGGTAGCTTGAAATCGGGTAGCTTGAAATCGAACTCGGGCATTTTGAAATCGTCGAGCAGATCGTCGAGCCGATCCGCGGCCCGGTCGAATATCGTGCCCTGCTGGCGCTCGCCCTCGGCTTGCGTCAAGAGCTCTTGGCGGCGTTCTTCGAGCTCGGCGACTTTCGCCTCTTGCTTGGCTCGTTTGCTCGCCAGGATCAATTGCCGCTTGCGCTCGGTTTGTTCGGCGTTGGCGGCGGCTTTCGCCTTGGAGCGGGCGACCTGCTGGTCGATCTGCTCGATAGCGCCTTCCACGTCGAGCGACTTGTCGACCAGGCCGCGCAGCCGCAATAGCATCTTGGCGATATAGGCGACCAGGCCGCCCCAAATTTCGCGAATCTTGGCGGCGACGCCGGAAAAGGCGCGGTGCAGGCTCGCCGCAAGTTCCCATTGAATTGAGTCGACCTTGGCGACGCCCTTTTGAAACGCGACCCGAATAGAAAGCCAGGCGATTTCGGCCGCCATCCCAAGATTGCCACTCATGAGCGCGTTTGCGATCCCGCCGAACGACTCGACCGCAAACCGGCTCGCGTCGGCGAAACTCTGCCCGATCCCCCGGGCAATCCGCCGGGTATTTTGCCCGATATTCGAAAACGCGATTGCGTGTACGCGGCCGAGGTTCGACCATACATTACGCCCGACCTCGGCGATTGATCCGAGCATCTTAGAAAACCAGCCCGTGAAGCTCGACCAGGCCGCCCCGACGCCCTCGACGACTCGCCCGGCGCCGCCGGCGATCGCCGACCAGGCCCGGCCGGCGGCCGCGGTGATCCCGCCCCAAAGTGCGCGGGCCGCGATCCCGATCCCGCCGAAAGCCGACAATACGGTACGAGCCGCTTGGCCGGCGCTGGAATTGACGAAATCCCAAGCCAGGCCGGCCGCGCCGAGAATGCCCGACCAAACGCCCCGGGCCGCCGTGAGCATTCCCGACCAGGTACCCGCCAGGCCGGCGACCAGGCCCGCCAGGCCCGACCGGATAGAACCGGCCGCGCTTGCCGCCGCGCTCGCAATCGACGACCAGGCCGACCCGGCCGCCCCGGCGATCGCCGGCCAAACGCTCGCCGCCGCCGCGGCGATTCCGCCCCAGGCAGCGCGGGCCGCGATCCCGATTCCGCCGAAAGCCGAGAGGATCGTACGTACTGCGCCGAGGCCGCCCGAGAGGATCGCCGACCAGGTCGAGCCGGCCGCCGCGGCGATTCCGCCCCAGGCAGCCGAGGCGCCGGAAACCAGGCCGCCGAAACTCCCGACCAGGCCGGCGACCAGGCCCCCCGCGCCGGATCGTACGGCGCCGATCGACGCCGAGGCCGCGGCGGTGATCCCGCCCCAAAGTGCGCGGGCCGCGATCCCGATACCACCAAACGACGACAGCAAGAGCCCGACGAGCTCGCCGGCGTTTGCCTTGATCCAGCCGAAAGCCGAGCCGGCGCCGGTCTTGATCGCCGACCAGGTCGACCCGGCCGCGGCCGCCAGGTCGCCCGCCCGCCGGCCGATCCATTGCCAGGCCGAGCCGGCGGCCGACCGGATCGCGCCGAGCATATCGGCGGCGTCGGCCCGGATCGCCGACCAGGCGGTCGCGTGGATGTCGACCAGCCAACCAAACCAGCCCGCGAGCTTCGCCCCTACAGCCGAGGTAACGCGGGCGACGTGCGGGCGTAATAGCTCGACGAGCTCGACGATCCCCCGCCAGGCGCCGCGAGCGGCCACTAGCAGGCCGTTCCAGGCGATCGCCCCGGCGGCCCGGAAATCGCCCGACATAAGCGCCGCGGCGATCCCGCCGAATACCTTCTTGGAAAACGACAGCAGGCCGCCGAACTTGTCGCGCAGAAACGCGGCCAAATCGGCGCCCGCGCTGGTGAACTTGAAAAACGCGACCGTCGCCCCGGCGATCGCTCCGACGACCAGGCCGGCCGGCGACAGGATCGCGCCCAAGACCGAGCCGACCAGGCCGAGCGCCGACGACAGGCCGCCGAGTACGAACGACCCGCCGAAAGCCGCCGCGGCGATCCCGCCGAGTACCATACCGACGCCCGTGATCGCGACCCCAATCTTGGCGATCGTCGCCAGCAATTCCTTATTCCGCTTCGACCAGTCGATCGCGGCGACCACAAAACCGGCGGCCCGCTTCGTCACAACGAGAAGATCGTCGGCGACCGCCGAGCCGAGGGTAAACGCGATTTGCTTGGACGTGCGGCGTAGCACGTTGAAAGCGTCGGTGAGCTTGGCGGCTTGCCCGGCCGTTTCGGTCGATACCGTCAGGCCCAGCGCCCGCGCCTCGGCTCGGAGCTTATTGATCCCCTCGGCCCCGCCGGCGAGCATCGGCAAAAGCTGCCGGCCCGAGCGGCCAAACAGTTTTTGAGCGACGGCGCCGCGTATGCTCTCATCCTTGATCGCCGCCAGGCCGTCGGCGACTTTATAGAATTGCTGCTCGGCCGAAAGCCCGATCAAGTCGTCGGCGGAAATGCCGATTTCCTTAAGCGCGTCGGCGGCCATTTTCGAGCCGCGGCTCGCGTCGAATACGGCCCGCGACAGTCCAAAGATACCCTTTTCCAGGGTCGCCAGGTCGCCGCCGGATTGCTCGGCGGCGAAACCGAGCTCGCTGAGCGTTTCGACCGCAAAGGCCGTACGGCCCGCCATCTTGTCGAGGGTATCGCCCATTTCCGTGAATAGCGAAACGCCCGCGGCGAACGGCGCGGTGATCGCGCCGCCGGCCGCGCCGAGCTTGGCGCCGATACCCGCGACGCCGCCCGCAAAAGCGCGTAGCTTTGCCTGCCCGGCCCGGAGTCCTTTGTCGAGCCGATCCTTGACGCCGAGCAGGATTGAGGCGCCGCCCGCTTCGATCTTGCGCTTGCTCATTCTCGCCGTACCTCGTCGTATACGTCGTCGAGCTTGCCCTCCATCGTGGCGTGGTCTTTCTCGACGCCGGTGGTAAACGTGCGCATCTCTTGGATAAACTCAAGCTGCGCGTTGAGTGCCGGCGGCCCGAGCTTCCAACCGATCAAGTAGATAATGACCGCCAGTAGCAGGCCGGGAATCCCGACCCGATCCGCCAGGCCCGAGCCGATCGCCGCGAGCTTTTCGTAGCGTATGATCCCGTTGCCGTTGCTTGCCGGCGGCGCCGGCTTTGGTTTGCTCTGCATTCTTCCCTCGTTAGTTGTCGCCGGCGGCGAGGATCCAGTCGGGTACAATCCGCGAGCGGATCGCAAACGCGCCGTACGATCGAATCGAGCCGGCGACGGCCCGCTCGCTATCGGTGCCGCGGCCGTTGGCGCCCCAGGATGCCCGCCAGCTATTCGCGTAGACCAAATAGGCCCGGCCGTTTTGCCATACGATCTTAACGCCGTAGATCGCGTGCCCGGCCCGGCCGTAGACCACCGGAAACTTGCGCAGTACCGCGGTAACAAGGCCCGACCAGGTGCGTATGTCGTACGTCTCATGGATCCTGAACAGCGCGGCGGTTTCCTCGTATCCTCGCGGCAAGGAAATATGGAAACCGCGGGCCGGGTGCGTATGGACGAACCGCTCGCGGTTGGCGGCGTTGTCGACCGGCAAGGCGCCTACGTCGCGCATTGCTCGCAAGTTGCTGCCGATCGTCGAGCCCGAGCTCGGCGACCGGCCCACGCCCGGTTGCCGATAAACGCTCATAGCCGAAAGCTCGATCCATTGATCCATACCCCACAACAGGTTCCCGACGGTTTCGGCGGCCCCGGTTACGGCGTTGCTAGCGCAAGAGCCCTCTTGCCCCTGGTCTTTGATCTTGGCGACCAGGTCGTCGAGGGTATCGGTTTGCGCGGCGATCCGGTCGGGCCATTCGTCCTCGGGGATCGGCTGGATAACGTCCTCGAAAACCGGAAAGTCGGCGCCGAGCAAGTCGTCGCGCGGCAAGCATCCGGCCGCACAGCCGATCGGGATATTGAAATCGTCAATCATCGGGCTCGATCCCTTGCTTCTTGAGCTCGGCGACGACCGCGGCGGCCGTCGTGGGGCAGTCGATGTGCGCGACGTACCTATCGTCCGAATCCACGAAAACCAGCGCGAACGGCAGACCCTCGCCAGGTTCCAGGCCGATTGCTCGGCGCAAAGCAACGACCGTCGGGTGTGCAGTATCCTCCGGCGTCGTCGCGTCCTGGTCGATCGCCAAGAACTCGCGGCTCGTCAGCTTGTGGGTTGCTCTCAATTGGGCCAATAGGTCGCCGGTGGTCGGCGGGCTCTTCTTGCTCTCGTAAAGCAGAATCGCCCGCGCCGCCGAAAAAGGGTCGGGGTCGTCGTCTCCCTCGTCGTCGTCCGCCTCGCCGTCGACCACAACGACCGCCGAGCCGAGCGTAAGCTCGTACTTGTCGGCGACGCCGCGCAGGGTCGCCAGGTCGCCCGGATCGACTCGGGCCGCGGTGCCCTCGGCGATCGCCTGGTCGAGCGGCCGCCGCCAGCCGTTGAGCGATACGGTTATCCGGTACTCGCCCGGCTTGCTCGCCTGAAACCAAAGTACGGGCGACCCGCCCCAAAGCTGCGCCGCGGCAAAGAATACGCCCTCGCTCGGCTCGCAGGCCGCGGTCGCTTTTGCCAGGTCGACCCCGTCGAGCCCTTCGACGTGGAAAATTGCCGCCTGCCCCGTGTCGAGCGGGTCGGCCGGCGTGTTAATGGTGATCGGCCCGGCCGCCAGTACGGCCGCGGCGATCAATTCGAGTAGTAGTGCGGACATATCGCCCCCTCTATCCAAACCAATTGAGCAAGAACTCGATCAAGGCTTCGAGAAACGCCAAAATGCGCGCGATCTTGTCGGGATCCAGTCGCGCGTCTTTCCAAGCCTCGGGAAATTGCGAGCGCAGGTCGGCCGCAACAACGTACTTGAGCTCGCCGCCGAGCTCGTCGGCCGCCGGGTCGGCCGCGATCTTTGCGAGCGAGGCGAGTACAGGCCCGGACGTTAAGCCGAGCTCGCGGCGCTCGCGGCGCGTAAGACGGTCGCGGTCCGCCCATCGCTGCGCAAACGCGGCGAGCGTCCGGTCGGCCGGAATCGCGACCGGCTCGGCCGCGTCGGTGCGGTCGACCGCGGCCGGCGCCTCGCTTTCTTCGCTCCACCCGACGACCGCCGCCTCGGGCGTATCGCTCGCCGCGGGCTCGGCCGCAAACGCGCAAGCGGCCGCCAGTACCATTGCCAACAGGAAAAACCAAAACGCAAACTTGCTCGGTCGTAATCGGTCCATTTTGCTACCCCCTACATTGGTTCGACCAGGTTAAAAGGTCGGTACTAGTTTCTAAGGTCCGATAACAGAGTCCTTGAGCGCCGCGACCGGGCCGCCGGCCGCGACTTCGTCCTCTAAAGCCGGCCCCATGAACTCGCGCGGCTTGTAGATGGCTCGGCGGCGTCGGTATCTTTCCCAAGGCCGCGGCGTACGCCGGCGATTCGCCCGCCGCCAGGTCGCGCCCTTGTCGGTCGATTTCTCGACGATCGTTACTACGCCGCCCTTTTCCATGAGCTTGGGGATTGGGATCGAGCCGCCGCCGGCGATCCAATCCTCGTTTTTCTGATTGAGCTTGACCGGCCCGACGAAAACGCCGCCGAGGCCGGCGTCGTAGACGTACCGGATATTCTTGAGCGTCGCGATCCGGTCCTTGCTGTGGACGTGCGGCGGCGAGCCGGTCGAGGATACCTTCTTGCGGCGGCGTAATTTCGAGCGAGCCCGGACGCGCAGAAATTGACCGGCTCGCTTGAGCCCGATACGCTTACCCTTTTCGACCTGCCGGCGTACGTGCGCCGAGTCGAAAAACAGGTCGGTACATTGCATCGAAAGCGTTATGCCGTCGCTGCTCATTGCTTGAACTCGATTCGTTCCAGGTCGACCGGGTCGGGCATATCCTCGAACCGCTTGCCAGTAAACGCGAACGCGATCGCCGGCATGGTATCCCGGTTGATCGGTACGCCGAGCGGTATTGGCTCGGGATCTGGTCGCATTGGGTGAAAGTGCGCCATCTGCCAGGGTTGCCGCCTCGTTTTCGGGTCGCGTACTGAATTGGCGATCGTCGCGCAGATCTGCGCCGCGTACTCCCAATCTTGCTCGATCCGCCCGCGGGCCATACGGTATAGTCGCCGCAGGCAATACGGGTCGGGATCCAGCCCGAGGATACCGGCGAGCTCGTCGATCAATCGCCAGGCGTCGCGGCCGCGGCCGTCGCCTCGCTCGTCGTCGTCGGCCCCTTGATCGCTTCCTCGATCGCCTGGTCGACTCCCGCTATCGTCTGCTCGACCTCGGCGTCGATCGCCGTGTCGAGCTTCCCACTCTCGCAAATCTCCGATAAATGGCTCGCAATCGTCGCATTCGCTTTCTTGATCGCTTGAAGTACCCGCCTCGGTGCTGCTTGGCGGGTCGTCGGGAAAAAATCGACGAGCGCCTCAAGAAAGGCCGTCGTCGCCTGGTCGATACTGTCGTCGCTCATCGCTTCCCAGAAATCGAGTTGAGAAACGCCCGCTTCCTCGGCTTGGCCGGCGATCAGCGCCCACAATGCCTCGCATAGGGCGATCGGATCGCCCGCCAGGTCGCGGATTGCCCCTTGATCGTCGCTCAAGAGGTCGACGCCGAGCTCGTGGCGCAAACTGCGCACGGTCGCGACATTGAGAGCGAGCCGCCATTCGCGGCCCGCCTTGTCTTTGAATTTCCGCATCGCTCGTCGCCCCTATTTCGGTTGCTCGGCTTGGTACAGCCTCGCCGCGGCCGAGGCCGCCGCGTGGAACGACTTAGAGCGGATATACAGGCGCGTCCTGGGCGCCTTGGCGGCGAAAGCCCGCTGCTTGCTCATATTGCCGCCGATGTACTGCGCGAAGAATTTATCTTGAGCGCTTCGCGCGTGCCCTCGCAGGTATTCCACGAGCCAAATCCAGTCGAGGATATTGACGGGCACGAATTTCTGCGTTTTGAGGTATTGGTTTGCCAGGTCGACGACAAAGGCGATCCGCTCGCTTTCGGTTTTCGGGCGGCGCCGCCGCGGTCGAGCCGGTTGCGGATCCGCCGCCGCGGTTTCCGGCGGCGCGGGATCGGTCGAGCCCTCGGCCGGCGGGCCGGCCGCCTCGGGTGTCGTCGTTGCGGTCGCCTGGTCGTCGACCTGGTCGTCGGCCGGCTCGGTAGCTTGCCCGAGCGAGCTTTCGACCTGGTCGTCGGCCGGCGTGTCGTCGGCGGGCCGCGATTCTTTCTTGCCCATAGGTTTGGATCCTTTCGAGTTACCCCCATGAAAAACAAAAAGGCCCGCGGCGCACGAGCCGCCGCCAGGCCGCCGGTTGTCAGGAAACCGTCAAGAGCTCGGGCTCGACGAGGATGCTATCGCTGCCGCTGCTCGCCGCGACGTTGTCGGCCGGCTTGGCAACGACGTTGATCATGGCCCCGTCTTCAAGCGGTTGATCGTGCGACAGGTCGAAAACCTCGAACCAGCCATCGAAACCGCGTGCGCCGGTTTCCGTGATCGCTTGATCCATTGCCGCAAGCTGAAGTGCGGTACCGTTGACATACGAGTCGAGCAAAGCGTCGTAAACTGCGTCGGTACCGCACTTGTAGACGTACGTAAACTCGATCGAGCCGTCCTTTAGCGCGCCCTTATAGAGCTTCCACGAGCTCTCGCGCCGACTCATATCCGCCTCGCTCTTGGTCAAGGGTGTATTGAGGTCCTTGACCCGCTTGACCTCCGACCAGGTCGGGTTCGCTTCCGATCCCGCCGTGTCGTAATAGAGCTTTTCTAAGTTGCCGGTCGTGCCGGTTTGCTTGGTTGCCATTTATTCATCCTCCGATCGCTCTTGGCGGAAATTGAGATTGATAACCGCCTCGAATTGGCGCCGCTCGACCGCTCGCTCGGGATCGAATAGCGGCGTAAGTTCTTGGGAAACCAGGTAGGCGCCGGCGAAAGCCTCGCCGCTGTGGTTTTCGAAATAGTCGCCGATTTCTTCGGCGAGTAGCTTGTACGGGTCGATTTCGGTATTCGAGTCGAAATTGAGCCCGCCCTTTTGCACGACAATGCCGATTGTGTGCTCGTGCTTGTGCCCTCGGCGGAAATCCCGCTCGCGGGCTTCGCTCCGAGCAATTACGGAAACGACCAGGTCGCCGCTATCGGTGTCGCCGAGGTCGCGGCGAACCATCGGCCGCCGGGTCGCCGTAAAGGAAATCGACCAGTCCAGCAAGCCCGCGTCCCAAAAGAAATCTGGCGCGTTGAGCTCATCCTTGACCGCCTCGGCGATAGCGTCGGCCCGGCTCGTGCTCATCAGGTCGACCCCGTGCGTTTTGCGTGGATTCGGTAACAGGTGCGAAACCGGTCGGTAAACCGCCAAACCGGCTCGGTACCCGGACTCATTACTTGATACTTGTCGCCGTCGTAGTCGATCACGGCGCCCTCGACCGGCTCGGCCGCCAGGTCGTCGGGATCGACCAGGAAATCGAGCCCCCGCCAGGAATCGACAATCTCGTCGTCGATCGCGAGCTCGAACTCGCAAGCGCCGACGCCGGCGTCGAGGGTTTCCGGCGAGCCGCCGGGCGCCGTATAGGTAATTTCCGTACGGGTTGCCGTGCGTGCCGTTTTGGTCAGCACTCCGGCGGCCCGTGAAAGGAAATTATCAAAGCCCATAACTGCGCCCTCGCGGCGATCCCCAATAGAGCCCGGCGGCCGCGGCGAAGGCGGCGCGCGACCGCCGTCGGCTCTTGGGGGCAAGCGATCTAATCAGGTGGCGCGGCCGAGCTCGACGACGAGCTCGTATCGGCGCAAGCCGTTTCGTCGTTCGCGATCGCGTCGGTAACGACGATCGGGAAACCGTCAACCTCGGTCGGCCGCGGCGCCGGTGCGCCGGTCGCGTTGGTCGCCGTCCGCGACTCGCGAAGCTGTCGCAACGATCGGCGATTCATCGCAATAAACGTCGGTTGGCGCGAGGCCGGGAAATTCTCCAAGGCCCGATAGATCAGGTCGTCGGTAAGCGTATGGGTCGTGTTGTCGATATTGCAGATCCGCCCTACGCTTCGAGCGCTGCCGATCTGCAAACCGAGCCAGCCGGTAATTGCCGTCGCAAAGACCGGGAAGAAATCCCCGTCGCCGTCCTCGACCATATCCTCGAAGGTTTCGCCGATTTCGATCTGGCCGCTCTCGCCGGTAATGACCTGGCAATCGCGGCCCTCGTTATTGGTGCGGATCAGCCAAACCGAGGTGAGGTCGGTTGCGCCGCCGGCCCCGATTACCATGATGTCGTCGATGGTGTCGAGGTAGGTAGCATCGGCGAGGCCCGTAAACCCGTCGGCCGCGTTGCCCGTGCCGTTGATAATCTGCTGCTCGGCGAGGAAAAACGCCGCTTTGAGGTGCCGCTTTGCCTCGCGTTGCACCAGCGCCATCGGGCCGCCGCGGGTGTAGCTCAAAGCGGCCGCCTGGTCGACGTGGAAAGTCGCGTCCAAAATTTTGAGCGCGATCGTAACCCGAGTATCCTCGCTCGCGTCGTGCGCGCGGCCCTCGTTGACCTGCCGGAAACCGACCACCGGTGCGCCGATTTCCTTTAGATAACTGTGCTGCGTGCCGTTGCTCGCGATGTCGGCGGCCAGCGCCGCCAATACCGGCGCATCATCGAGTAAATCGGTGATCCCCAGGTCGACCGTGCAGCGGTCATTGATCCGCAACAGGTCGGTTAGAGTGAGTAACGTGTCTGCCATCGGTAAGAACTCCCGCCTCGCGGTTCCCTACGATCCGCGGGGTAGTTGTCGGCCGATGGCATGTAGGTCTGAATGGCGGCCGCGGAAAAGTAACTTGGTCAGTTGCTCGCGGCGGCCCGAGAGGCCCGCGATCGCATACGGAATAGATCCCCAAAGGTTTGCGGTTCTTTGCCAGGCTCGGGCGCGTCGCCGGCGGATACCGGCTCGCCCTCTTCTTGCCCGGCGGCTTCGAGCCGTTTCCGCAGGCGGCCGTTTTCCTCGGCCAGCGCTCGCGCGTGCTGCTCCATTGCCGCGGCAAAGCTCAAGCCCTGCTCGAACCACTTGGATCCGTTGTCGCGGCCGAAAGCCTCGCAGAAGCGCCCGAGCTCGGCCCGCAATTGCTCGGCCGGCGAGTCGTCGCTCGGCGAGCTTTCCGAGGGTGTCGAGCTCTCGCCCGAACTCGGCAAGGATTCGGCCGGCTTGTCGTCGCCCTCGGGCGTGTCGTCGTCGGTCGGCTTGTCGTCGACCGGATCGGCCGGCGTATCGGCCGGCTTGTCGTCGACCGGATCGGCCGGCGGGTGTTCGGTGCTCATGGTAGATTCCCTTGAAACAAGAGCCAGATTGTGGCGCGTAAGCCACTTGTCGAAAAACACGCGAGCGCGAGCGGGTGAAACCGATAGCGCTTGCATGGTCGGTTGCTCGGCGTCGAGGCCGGTTGCGAAGCGTAGCAAACGGTCGGCGTCGACGATCGCCGGGTTACGAGTACGGGAAAACAGGCCGTCGGGATTCGCGGCCGGGTCGTCGACAATATCGACCGCGAGCAGGCCGGCGGCCCGAGCGTGCGGTAAGTTGTCGACGTTGAGCTCGTCGGGCGAGGTGAAATTGTCGTTGATCCAAACCAAAAACCCCTCGTCTTCCTCGACGACCTCGCCGCCGTGCGCCTCGAAAAATTCCCGCTCGGCGTCGAGGTCGATCTGGTAGACGATCGAGGCGCCAAAGCTGCCCGGATCCTCGGCCGCGAGCGAAAGCGTATACTCGGCGAGGTCGCCCTCGGGGGTTTTGTGCGCCGACTTGTAGAGGTGCAGGTCGGCCCGCAAGAGGTCGCCCTCGCGATCGAGCCGGCCCGAGTCGGCCCGGCCGAGCTTGCGCCCCAGGCCGTCGGCCGACATATCCGGGTGCGTAAACCTCGCCTTGACGCCGCTGCGCTCGGCTTCGAGGTACCCGCGGATCGAGTCGACGAATTCTTGATCGAGCCAAACGCCGTGCCCCAAAGCCTCGCCGCGGGTAACGACCGCAAAGCCGGGTATGATCCCGCCGCCGTACTTGCCGCCGTCGCCCTCGGTATCGAGCTCGGCCGCGTCGGCGGCCGCCAGGCCGCGTACAATCGTCGCTCGCCGCAAGTCGGCCCGCGGCTCGCTCGCGATGTCAAAGCGCCCGGCATCATGAATGAACGGTTTCGCTCGCATTTTGCCCCTCGCTAGGATTGAGCCGCCGCCGGCGGTTTGGCGACCTTGGCGGCCGCCGGTACCATTTCCAAGAGCCCGGCGTCGGCGAGTAGTTGGTTGTCCTCGCGGTTTTCCTCGACGATGTCCTCGAAATCCTCGCCGAGCGTTTCCTTGACCACTCGCCGGCGGCTCGTAAAGCAATTGGCGACCGCGTCAGCGTTTGCCTTGACCTCTTGCGTCGGGTTCCACCAGGGAATACCCGCCGCGGTCCAGTCGAATAGAATCTCGCCGTCCTCCGGCGGCGGGTCGAGCTCGCCCGAGGCGATCCCGCGGGCTAGTTGCCATTCGGCCCAATCGGTCAACAGGTCGCGCACGTCGGCCCGTTTCTCTTGGGCGCTCTTGAGGTACAGAATTAAGGCCGACCGCGAGCCGAAAAAGTTGGTGTGCGCCTCGTCGTAAAACGAGTAGGGAATATCGAGCGACTTGAGCGCAATTGCGATCAAATGGTGCAGGAAAGCGTCGAGCTCGGCCGGCGGCGTCTTGTTCTCAAGAAACTTGGCGTCGTCGCCGTGGTCCATATCGAGGTAAACCGGCCCCTTGCCGAAATCGACCTCGTACTTGGTCGATGTTTCCGATTCGCCGGTCGAGGCGGTCGGCGCCATCGGGTTTTCGCTATCGCGCGTAACGACCAGGCCGAACAATTGCGAAATCTTTGCCTTGGCGACCGTATAGTCGATCGTCTCGTACGTATCGAGAAGTGAGGCGACGCCGGCGGCGAGCGGGGTGATCCCTCGCCGCTGGTCGAATCGGTCGAAATGCGCGTGATGTAGTACTTTCCAGGCCGCGACCGTGCGCTCGTGCTCGAAACCGCCGCCGGTCGTCCGTTTGTGAATCGCGTACGCGAGAGCGCGGCCGGCCGCGTTGGTCTTAACGCCGTGTTTCCAATCCTCGCCGCGGTCCATTTTCGCCGGATCGCGGATCCGGTCGCCCTCGATCGCCTGCAGGTGCCCGCTGGCGAGCTTGAGCGCCGCAATATCGCCGTCGACCGTGCGCCGCGCTTCCAGTAAACGGATAAACCGGCGGCGCGGGTGCCGGCCCGCGATGTCAAAATGGTACTTTCGCTCGCGGCTTGCAATATACCGCTCCACCGCTCGCTTGAACTCGCGGTCGGACGACTTGCAAGAGAAACTAAACGACGACACGAAATCCAGGTGCTTGCGGATCGCCCACCCGGCGATCGCGAAATTCCGGTGAGCGTGCCGCGTTTCGGCTGTTAATTGTTTGCGCGAGCTCGCCCCCAGGTGGTCGTCTTCGCTCTTGAGTACCGAGCTCGTTTGCTTGCGGCGGTTGACGGCGTCGACTACGTCATAAGAATGCGAGCGGGTCGCCGTCGATCGCCGCCGCGCCTTGGTTTTCGGGCGGGCTTTTTTCTTGGCGATCACGATAGCTTGATCCTCGCCGCGTACGGCCGGCGGCCGGCTTCGGTGTCGTCGCGCTCGCGCAGATCGCGAAGGCGTTTCGAGACGAGCCCTTGATTGATCGCGGCCGAAAGGCCGTCGACCGATACGCTATCGGCGGCCATATGGCGCACTTCTTCGAGCTCGGTAATTTCCGTAGAGTTGTCGGCCATCGGTCGCCCCCCGTCGGCTCGACCCGGCGCGGCGTACCGCGTGTCGCACTTCCAGGATTGCGCAAAAGCCGCCATGAAGTCCAGGCGAAACCGCCCGGCGAAAATGCCATCGGCAATAAAAACCGCCAGAAAACGCCGCGCAGGCCCGGCCGGGCCGCCGCGGCGCCCTCGGCGGCGGCCGCGGGCAAGAGGTCGACCCGTGTATCCTATTTCGCGGCCCGCCGCTCGAAGTGCCGCTCGATCCGGTATTGTCCGCACTTGCGACAACGGGTGCGGCGCCAGACGATCGTATCGTAACATTGCCCGTGAATTTGCCCGACGATCGCCCGCTCTTGAACTTTCGCGAGCTTGTCGCGGCTCGTCGATCCGCACTTCGGACAGGCCGAGGGTATTACGTCGACCGTATCTCGCTGGTGCGTCTTGGCGCCTCGCGGTCGCCCGCGGCGGCGCGTGCTGGTTGCCTTCTTGGTCGGCCGCTTCTTGGTCGGCCCGCTGCTCGACGAGCTCGACGAGCTCGCCGGCGGTTTGGTCGTTTTCTTTGTCACAATAAGCCCCTCGGTCAAAAGGTAACGGCGAGCCGGCGCCGCTTAGGTCGGGCGATCGCCGGGTCGGTTTTGAGTCGGCAGCCGCATAGACTTGCGGCCGCGCAAACGCCGGCGGCCGCGTCAAAAAGGTGATTGTCCGGTTTATGCGGCTTATGCACCCACTCGATCAATTGACGACCGGCGCCGGCCGTGCGGGTCGGCGTTTCCGAACCGCCGATCTGGTCGGCGATTAGCTGGTGATAATTGGCGGCGAGCCGCCGCTTGCCGATCCGGCCGTATAGCCGCAAAGCGCCGGCCGCCCCGTCGGGCTCGGCCAGGCGGGCGTGTAGAAACGACTTGGCGACGTTGGCGTCGATCAGTAGTTTCCGCTGCCGGGTCGCCGGATCCGGCCGCAATTTCCAAAACGGCCCCACGAGCTCGCCCCGTTTCGCCTTATCCTCGGAAATCGGCCTGGTACGTGCCCCGATGTAAAGCCCCTGCGCCGGCAGTAAAACGGCCGCGTGGTTGGATTGCCGGCAAAAGGAAAAGACCGTTTTGCCCTGGTAGCGTGAATCGACGAGGATCCGCTCGGCTCGCAAGAGGGTGCCGTCGGCTCGCGGCCACTCGGCCGCCGCGATCTTGCCGACCAGGTCGTCGAGCCCGCGGAATATCCGCGACTCGACGCCGGCGCCTTTGTACTGAGTCGCGAGCGTACGCCGGGCGGCCCGGTAGGAGTAGTACCGGGTCGTTTGCTCGGGCCAGCCGCCGTAGTCCAGGATCCCGCCGGTAAAGTCGTCGGCGAAAGCGGCGACCACAAAAAACAACATTCGGGCTTGTACGTCGATATACGCGACGACATGCTCGCAGGCGTCCGGTGCGACGCCGATGCCGTACCCGTTGACCTTGGCGAGGATCGCGTCGGCGTCGAGCGTGTCGTCGACCTGGTCGCGGATTTCCTCGGGCGAGTTTTGCCGCTCGGCGGCGAAAGCCTCGCGGTCTTCCAAGTAAAGATTGAGCGCGTGCTGAATCGCGTCGAGCTCGTCGTCGTCCTTCCGTTGTTTCCAGGCCGCGACCGCGCCATCGCGCATTGCCTTTCGGTTGCGCTTGTAAAAATTGGTCGCCTTGGCGATCCCCTCGTCGGCGCGCAGGCCGGCCCGGCGCCGCTCGTCGTACGGCCCGTCCCAAAGCTCCATATTCGCCGGAAACGACTTCAAGAGCTTGAACCGCTCGCCGTGAAATTCTGGGTTTCGATCGCGGTCGAGCAGTCGGGCCGCGAGGTCGCCGTCGCGGATCACCGTACAGGGTACGACGACCGCCGTCGTTTTGCCCGGCCCGGCCAGGCCCCGTATGGCTCGCTTGACGACCTTTTCGCGAAAGGCGCATTGCGCGTCGCTATTGGCGGATTCCTCGGTTTGCGGATCGTCTACGATCGCCAAACTCGGGCGTATCTTGCGGCCGTCGCGTAGCGTGCGCTGCATACCGCGAATCCGGCCCGTGATCCCTCGGCAGCGCACGGTAGAGCCCGAGGCGATCGAGCCCTCGATCGTCGGAAAAACTAGCGTTTCCGCTTCCCATTTGATCGCCGTACGCCGGCCCCGGTAAAGCTGCCCGCGGGCACGGTTGCTGATTCCCTCCAAACATCGAATCGGGTAGACGACCTCGGGAAAGTCGGCGAGTAGCCGGTCGTTCGTTTCGAGCTCGACCTTGATACTTTCGAGCATTTCGACCGCGGCGTCTTTGTCCGATCCGACCAGGCATACGAAAGCGTGCCAGCCGCCGAGGATCGCAAACAGCGTCGCCGTTTCGCAAAGACTCGTTTTGCCCGTGCCTCTTGCCATTGCTAGCGCGTAACTTTCAGCGTTCCAGATAACCTTTTCCATGCGCCGGATTACGGCGATATGATCGTCGGAAAACGGTAGGGTAAACCGCTCGGGAAAATAGGCCCGGTTGAAGTGCAGGAAATCCCCGAGCGCCTTTTTGCGCCGGGCCGGTTGGCGGACTCGCGGCAATTCTCCGATGTCGCGGGCGTACTCGGACTCGCGGCGGGTATGCCGAACCGCTCGCGCCCGGCGAGCGTCGACCCGCCGCCGCGCTTGCTCGCGGTCGTTGTCTTTGCTCATCCACCGGCCGACTCGTCGCCGTCGACCTCGGCGACTTTCCGCGCCTCGGGCGGAATCGCCGCCGGATCGGTCGCGGCGCAAACCGTCGAGGATCGCCGGACGACCGGCGGCCGCTCGGTCGTGTCGAATACGGGTACGCGGCGCCCGCGCCTCGGCCGCGTTTCGCCGGCTTGCTGCTCGCTGCGCCGCCCGCGATCCGCCGCGGCGACCGAGCGTACGACCCGGGCGACCAGGTCGACCGAGCCCTCGATTGAGCGTATCGCTTTTCGTAGTCGTACGGCCGCCAAGAGCGAAGTCGGGTGATCGGCAAGCTCGCGGCCCTCGCCGACCGTGTCGAGCAGTTCCGATTCAATCTCGGCCGCGATTTCGAGCGAGCTTTGCAAGCTCTCTAAAAGTGCGACCGCTGCGTCGTGCCTATCCATCGCTTGCCCCCCCCAGAAAAAGCGGCCGGCCCGGCGCGACCCCCCATAAGTCGCGACGAGCTCGGCCGCGTGCCCCCCCCCTAAGTCGTCGATCCGGCCGGCTCGGGCGCAGCCGGCCCGGTACGTACTCGAATATGTTCCGGGCTCTTGGCGGAAAAGTCGACCCGCCGGTTATCGGCCGAAATCTTGTCGATCCGCAAAGCCGCGCCGCCGAGGATCGGCAGCCAGCCGCGGGAAATATCGAGCCAGAACCGCAGATCCTTGCCGCGCACCGTGCCGCGAAAGAGTACGGCCGGGCGGGATACCTCGGCGACTTCGAGGAAATCCTCGCTGCCGAAAAAAAGAGCGCCGCCCCGCTTGACGTAAGACCGCTTCACGTTTGCCCCCCTGCGTGAAAAGCGGCCGGCGTAATCGGGTCGTCGGCGTATCGTGCGGCGTGTCGTCCCGATCCTTGGCGCCGCGTGCCCCCTAGAAAACGTAGTCGAACGCCGGCCGGCGTGTCAAGTCGAGCCGTTTCCGGGCCGCGGCCGGCGGGCTCGCTTGGCGGGCTCGTACAGGCTCTTGATAAACCGCAAGCCGGCGGCCGTTTCGGTCGCCCGCGGGATCGCCTCGGCCGAGTCTTCGCTCGCCAGGCTGGCGATTTGTTCCCAAGAGACGACCAGCCGCCGGCGGCCGCGGACTCGCCGCAAGGCGACGCCCTCGGGCCTAATTTCGACGACCAGGCCCGAGGGTAAGCGGCGGGCGATCGGTTTACGTAGCAGGGTAGGCATTGTCGGATTCCTTGCTGGTTCGCGCCGCCGGCGTACGGCCGCGGCGGGCTCGTCGCAACTCTTCGGTAGAGAGTATATGGTCGGGTAATTCTACCCCCCGATCCTCGTACAGCGCGCGAACCGCGGCGACGGCTCGCTTTGTCGTAACTTCGGCCGGCCTAATCCACTTGTGCCCGAGCCGGCAGGTTAACATACTCGCGCCGCGTGTTACGACCGTACCGTCGGCCGTCGCGATTTGCCCGCAATTGGCGCAAACGTACAGGCCCGCGACTTTGTTCTCGCTCATGCTAGTAATTCTCCTTGACGTTTCCGCTCGACGAGCTCGGCCGGCAGGTCGGCCGCGGCTTCGAGCGCGTGCCAGTCGTCGCCCGCTCGCTTGGCACCATTCACCAAACAAGAGCGAAACCAGGCCGCGCGGTTGCGAGGTTTCTTGCTCTGTACCGACTCGATCGCCTGCTCGACCTGGTCGGGCGCGAGCTTGCCGTCGACGAGCAAAGTAGCCGCGGTCAGTACGAGCGCCCGATCGTCGGGCGATCTGGTGGGGAGAGGCCCGGCCGTTTTGATCCGGTTCGCTTCTCGCCGGATTTCCTCGACCCGATCCTCGCAAACTGCGCCGGTCGTTCGATCGGTCGGCGCAAGATTACAAGAACCCCGAGAAGATACCCGAGAAGATAATTCCTCTTGGTTGTTTGCCTCGCGAACATCGTTGTTTGCCTCGCGAACATCGTTGTTTGCCTCGCGAACATTATTGTTCGGCAGGCGAACATCGTTGTTTGCCTCGCGAACATCAAAGCCGGCGAGCCGCCGGATCGCCGCCAGATCGACGGTATACCGGTATCGCCGCCGCGCGCCCCTTTCGTCGATGGTCGACCGGGTAACGATCCCGGTGGACAGAGCGCGAGAAATGACCGAGCGAATCGCCGTGCGGCCGAGGTAGAACTCGTCGGCGAGTTCCGACTCGTCGAGCTCGACCGCTCGCGGCGATCGAAAGCCCGATACGGTCGCCAGGTTGAACACCAGTCGCACAAATCCAAGAACATGGAAACTCGTAGGCGTACGCGGCCCGGCGTCGAGCGCGGCCCGTGTGACCCGTACGAGTACCGCGTGCCATTCGTTTCTGGAGCTCTCGAAATCGAGCTTTAGGTTGCGATCCATCGCGGCCGCCTTCTTGCCGTGAGGGTTTCCGTACGTTGCGCTCAGTCGGTTTGGTCGACTTTAGGGAACTTGACCCGCAAGAGGTGGCAGGTTCGACAAAGGCCGCTCTCGCGGTGTACGAAATACGTTAAGTGCTTACAAGCCGGCGCCCGCCGCAATTGGTCGTATTGGGCGAAGCCCTCGCGGGCTCGCTCTTGGCGAGCCGCAATGGCGTCTCGGTCCCATTGTCGCGATCGAAACATCTTATACGGCCCTCTTATGTCGCCAGACGGTCGCGGCCCGGCCCGAGGTTGTCGGCCGGGTATCGTCGGATCGGAAAATCATCCCGGCCAGTTCCAATTGCCGGATCCGGGCGCCGACCGTATTCTCGCGGATACCCGTTTCCAGGTGAATTTCTTCACGGGTCGCCCCGTGGTCGCCTCGGCCGGCGATAAACCGGCGCACGCGATCGGCGAGGGTGCCCTCGTGCTTGGCGATCCACTCGGCCGCCGCGATCGAGGTTGCGCAAGGCCGGGCCGGCGGGCGCGATCGTCGCGGGTTGTTGAATAGGTCGAGTTGCGCGTTGCTCATGGCGAGCCCTCGGGCGGGTCGTCGTCGCGGCGTACGATTCGGCCCGACTCGCGGGCGGCGTCGTACGCCAGGTCGGAAAGTATCATGCAATCGTTGCAGTCGTGCGGCCAGTCGGCCGCGACCTGGTCGCCGCATCTTTCGCAAAACCTCATGCGTCGCCCCCTTGCTCTCGGTCGACGAGCTCGCCGCGAGCGATCGCGACCTCGGCCGGCGCCGTGATCCCGAGCCGTACTTTCGAGCCAGAAATACCGTTGACGTGGACCTCGACGACCTGGTCGCCGGCTTGGATTTCCAATCGTTCGCCCATTTTGCGTGTCAAAACTAGCATGCTATTGCCCTTCCATGAGTAGAGTAAGCGCCCGACCCGGCCCGCATCCTTGCCGGCCGGGTCGCCTCTGTGCCGGCCCGGCCGGCGATCCGTGCCGACCGGTTGCGACTTCGAGCCGCGCGCCGGGAAGTAATCCTCAAGCGTGATGTGAGAAAACGCGGGCCGGCCGCGGCAAAACGCTCGGCCGTGCCATCAATCTTGACGTACCGGACAGTACAAGCCGGCTCGCGTGTGCTATGTCGCCCGGCCCGGTTGCGGGCGAGCGTAGATTGCCTCGATAAGCTGCTCGGTCGGTTGCCGATAATTCACGTCGTCGACCCCGCGGCCGGCCGCGTGCCCCGTAACGAATTTCCCGAGCTCGCCGTACGCCGTTAAGGCCGTATTGCGGAAATCGGCCGGCCCGGCAATCCGCCGCCCGGCGGCCGACCTGGTCGTCGGGATCCCGGCCGCCTCGGCGATCGCCCAGTATTGCGCGTAGAACCCCGCCGAGGCCGGCGGCGGCCCGTTGCCCTTGCTCGTGCCTGCCGAGAGGGGAAAGTCGAAAATCGGCTCGTCGTCGTCGGCCCCTTTCGGCCGGATGGTATCCAGCAGTTCTCGAACCCGCGGCGCCAGGGGTAGCACGAGCGGCCGAGGTTTGCGGCGTCGTTGTTTTCGCGGCGTGTACACCAGCCAGCCGGCCGGCGAGCAAAATTTTGCGTCCTCGACGGCCCGCGTCGGTCGCGGGTCGATCGCCGACCAGGTTAGCGGCGAGCGGGCCGACTTGTACGCCCAGACCTCCTGCACGCGCGGGCCGTACGTCCACATGATCGCGAGCCAGGCCCGCCAGTAGTCGGCGGCCGGCCGCCGAGGTTTCGACCCGTCGCGCCGCCGGCTCGGCCATACGGCAAGCCCCATTGCCGCATACATTGCCTCGGCCTGGTCGAGCGAAAATACGAATTTCGAGCCGACCGTCGGCGTTGTAAGCCGCGGCAAGCCGGCGGCCCGCTCGATGACCCACCGCGCGGCCGCGTGCCGCAAAATCGCGGTAATTGAACCGGTGTACTTGTCGGCGACGCCGGCCGACTTGCCCGCCTGGTCGACCAGCCAGGCCCGCCAGGTTTCCAGGTCCGAGGGTGTAATTGAGCGGAGTACCGGATATGCAATCCGGTACTCCGGCCCGGCCGCGACCTGCCCCCAATACCGCCGCCAGGCTTGTACGTGTGTACAGTAATCCGTGATCGTCGAGCCGGCCCGGCCGCGGGCGCGTAAGTCGGGCTCGACGACTCGGTCGAAATACGCCTCGATCGTCCAGCCGGCCCGGTCGTCGTCGGCTTGACTTCCCTTGACTTCCCTTGAGTTCCCTTGACTTCCCTTGAGTTGCGGCGGCGAGGTACCCGATACGACCGGCGGCGGGTCCTCGGGCCATACAATCCTGAGTTGATCGTTCACCGGCGAGCCCTCCAGCCGGATCGAAAACGAGAAATCGAGCGAGTAAGCCCTGCCCGCGTCGCTGTGCTGTGGTGTCGTACTCATGGCAGCCAAACAAGCCGCCGGCCCGATCGCCCGCTCCGTGCGAGGCCGGCGGCGCGCTGCCCTCCGTGGTTTCTCCCCTCCCTGAGAAAAAGAGAAAACAAAGTGTACGACGTATCAAAAGTCCTCGGTGTCGAAATCGAATTGCAACTGATTTGCCCGCGTACGCCGAGCTCGTACCGGGTCGATCTTTCGCGCGGGCGTTTTGCTCGTCGTAACCGGTAAAATGGAAACGTCGTCCGGGTCCTCGGGGTGCGGCGTAACCGCGAGCTTGATCGTAACTTCGCGTTTCTGCGCGAGGCTCGGCCGTTGCCGGCAGTCGATTACCGCCGCCTGCAGTTGCTGCGCGAAATCGTCGGCCAGCCCCGGCGACAGCAGGTGTAAAGATCGCAAGGATAATTCCGTTGTTTGCATTGAATCGCCCTCCATATCGCGAAAACGCGACCGGGCGCCGTCGTCGCCCGGCCGCGTCGAGAAAGCCGCCAGGGTGCCCCGATACGGCCAAACTCCGAGAAGGTGTCAAACGACGACCGGCCCAAGAAACGCCGCCTACGGCGTGTCTGCGGAATGTACGGGCCAGATTTGCGGGTTGTCGTCGTCTTTTCATGGGGCGCCCTTTTGACGCCCGTAACTCTACGAAAATGCGTAGAGACTTACAAGCCCGTTTTGGTTAACGGCCGCTCGTATACCTTCTAGGGGTGCGCGCTTGTTGCCAAAAAAGGCTTTTCAAGAGGGTCGGATCGGGCGGGATTTGCGCGAAAAGATCGGCAAATTGCCGCTTTTCTCAAACGCTATCTTGGAAGTAAGTATTAGCGTTTTGGAAGTGAAAAAGATACTTCCAAGTCGCCGGGCTCGAGTTGCTCAAGCGCCTGCCAGGTCGGCCGGCCGTGCTATTTCGCGGCGACGGGTGCCTCGACGGGCATGAGCAAAGCCGCCGGATTGACGCCGAGCGCGTCGGCCAGGTCGTCGAGGGTGCCGCTCGTGAAGGCGTTTCGGCCCGCCTCGATTTCCGCGATCCGCGAGCTCGGCTTGCCGCCAAGCCGCGCCCCGAGCTCGTCAAGAGTCCACCCGTAATCGAGACGCAAGCGGCGTACGTTTGCCGCGATGATTTCGCGGCTCGGTTGTTTCGGCATTGTTTCCATGCCCTTATTCTACGATAATGCGTAGTCGATTTGCCAGGCCAAACGGCCCGGCGATCTTTGGCGCCCTGATAACCCTTCCCGACATACCGGGCTGAAGCATGGGACCGCGAAGGCGACGCCGCGGCGGGTCGCCGTTGACAGCGAGGCCGAGGGGACTCGAACCCCCAACCACCGGATCGACAGTGCAGCGCTACGGAACCATGTACCAGATCAACGAAGACGACCTGGCAGACGAGTGTCAGAAGATGCTTGACAACGGCTGGACGATCCAACTTTACCGGAACAGCCTCGGCAGTTACACGGCCGCGGCGATCCACCCGAGGGCGCAGGAGATGCTTAACGAGGCGGGACCGTTCGGCGAGGTAGACGATGAGATCGAGGAACTATTGGACAACGACCGATTCATCACGGACGATTTCACGCCGTCAAAGGCTTTGCGTCGTCTGACAGAGAAAGCCATTTTTGGCCGGATTCTTGGATCGGACGACTAACTACCGGACAGATAGTACGGAGGGTGAACCAATGGAACGACAAGAACGAATGTTGATGTGGTTTGCGTATGACCACCTACCGGAACATCTTCAGGCCGTGTCAAAGCCATTTCAGCAGTTGGCGTTGCGGATGGTTGAGACAATCGACGGCGGGCCGGAGCGTACCGTAGCACTACGGAAGCTGCTTGAATCGAAGGATGCCGCGGTACGCGCTGTCGTCAACCCCGGAGGATAATCGGTCGTGAATACGAAAGTGACTTATCGCGACGTGATCCAGGGGTTGATAGACGCCGGCGGCGAATTGTCCGACGAGGTGCTTGCATTGTTGCTCGGGCCGGTGTGGACGATTGTAGACAATCGTTGTGAACCAGACAGGCTTGTAGAGTACAAGTATTTTCGCGACAGGGAAGATGCGGAGAGGATCGCGGAAGGTATGCGTCTTGAGGTTGGAGCCAATTTCGAGGCCGTCAAGGTCGTAATGCTGGAACCGGTGCGACTTGAACCACCGGACAGGTAGAACATGATTGCGACCCCCTCCAAACAACAAACGGTACAGATTTGGTATCGCGAGGGAGTTCGCGATTGGATGCCGTATCACGGGCGTGTCGGCAGGGTGGTCATTGTCGGGCGTGGCAAGCCGCGGAATCACGGCGTTGAAGTCGGTTGCACGGTGGTTTCGGTGCCGTGCGGGAATTTGCGGAGACCACCGGACCAGGTATCCCGTGGTATGGAGGTGTGAACGATGTCAGAAACAGGACCGATTTACGGCGTTGAACTTTTGGACTCGCTGCCGATAGGTGACGGGACCATGCGTCAGGCGTTGCCCAGCCGGGTAGACCTGGAAGGTGTGAAAGACTACCGGCAGGGGCAACGGGTCGTGGCTGGTTACGAGGTGCTTCTTGAGCATTATCGACAGGCCATTGAGGTGTTACGAGAGGTCAAGGAATACGCAGAGGGGCACCACGCCCAAGAGGAAACGTGCGTGTGGCTGCACTCGTTGACGGTGGATATTCCGAGCCGTATCGAGATTGCGTTGGGCCAACCACCGGACAAGCCGTCCGGTGGTTCACGGAGGGGATAGGATCGAGGCGGACATGGACGGATTACCTACGTTTTGTATCACGGCGTTTTTGCGGCCGGCTCATTTGCGGCGGTTGGTGGAGTCGATTCGTGCGTTGTATCCGGGGGCGCGGGTGCTGGTGGCGGATAACGGGGTTTGGCTGCCGGCTCGGCCGCGGGACTTTGCGTTGGAGGTTGAGGGGGCCGAGGTGGCGGTGATGCCGTTTGATTTCGGGCTGGCGGCTTGCCGGAATTGGTTGATCGATCATACGGACGGGGATGTTTTGGTCCTGGACGATGACTTTGTGTTTACGGATCAGTCGCGTGTGGAGGTGTTGCAGGATGTTTTGGCCTCGGAT
>Ga0180436_10000957_pt1 | contig 28788 bp, 30 predicted proteins | sample SS_ome_2_FD_132434 | JGI IMG/M metagenome (GOLD analysis project Ga0180436, IMG submission 132434) | Hypersaline lake sediment archaeal communities from the Salton Sea, California, USA - SS_3_S_2 metaG | ecosystem: Environmental > Aquatic > Non-marine Saline and Alkaline > Hypersaline >... | reverse complement strand
GCCGCGTCCAGGGTTTCCATCCGCTCCTCCGGCAGGCAGACGTGGCGCAGCTCCTGCAGCACCTCGGCTGAGGTCACAAGGCGCAGGTTCTTCTTCCGGCTGTCGACGAAGATCATCAGCCCGCACCCTTCCTGTAGCCCTGAGTGTCCGGAAGTGCTCCGGCTGAACCGAAACCTGTCTGCTGCGTAGACAAGCATGAACGTTTCCATCCGCCCGGAGGGGTCCGGGCCAGTGGCACGCAACTCACACCACGGAGGATGTCATGAAGAAAATGCTGACGGTTCTGGCCCTGACCTGTCTCATCGCCTGTCCGCTTGCCGTTTCGGCCGAGGAGCCGGCTGATGCGGAACGAGCCGCGATCAGGCAGGCGGCCATGGACTACGTCGATGGGTTCTATTCCTCCAGCGTCGAGCGGCTGGACAAGGCGCTGCACCCCAACCTGCAGAAAGTGACCTTGCACACCCTGCCCTCCGGCGGCACGCTTCTCGATTTCAACGGCATCAAGGCCAACCTGGTGGAATACGCTTCGGCGGGCCTGGGGGCCAGGCCTGCTGACCAGCGGAAGATCGAGGTGACCATTCTGGATGTCTTTGGAAACATTGCCACGGTGAAGATCGACTCCGCCGATTTCCTCGATTACGCCCACCTGGCCAAGGTCAAGGGCGAGTGGAAGATCATCAACGTGCTCTGGGCCCCGCACCGCAAGGCGCCTGAGGGGGCGGCCAAGCAGCAGTAACGGCAGCCGGACAGGGGCGCCCCCCAACTGATCCATGGTGAAAATGCAGCAAACGGTGCCTGGCACCAGTTGCTGCATTTTCTCTTTCTGTCCCTGTATTCCCCGGAGGCTTAATTTTTCGCGCCATGCGCCGATAAGAAAATCGATGCGTGGATGGATTGCTGTTCATCCACGCATGGGATTCAAAAACAGTGCGTCCGGCAGCCGTGGTTTATCGGAGGCCCGCTGTAATGGACGGCAAATCGTGTCAGGGGGCGGAAAATTATGATGCAGGGAACGGTGGCCGAAGAGCGAAACCGTTTGGACGATGTCCTGCTGCGCGCCTCGAGGGGCGAGGCAACGTTCAACGAGTTGGCAGGGGAACTCAGCCGTCTGGAAAACCTGGTGCAGGTCATGCCGGACGGGGAGCACGAGCGTTTGATGGGCGAAGCGCAGGCGACCAGGGCCGGGGGCGCCGTACGCGATGTCGATGCGTTGAAAGTGACGGGCATCAAAACGGCGGACGGAGGGTTCGTCCCCTGGGTCTTCACCGATGATGCCCTGGCCCGTGAATTCGCGGTGGGCCGGGGGATGATCGAGCCGGACGGTGATCTGCCGCTGCTCATCCGCCCGCCGGAGGCCGTGCTTCGGGACTGCCTGGTGCTGGGCCAGACCGGCCTGGTTGTGGATGAAGGCTCCGAGCACAAGATCAACCTGCCGCGCAAGGTGGTGGTTCGACTGTACTCCCTCATGGTGCTCGAGCGATTCGCCGCCCTGCCCGAGCTCCACGCCGTGGCCTGCGAAAGCCACTTTTTCTACCAGCGGTCAAGCCAGGGCGAGGGGATGCAGGCCTTTGTCTACGACAGCCCCGATGCCATGAGGGCCGGGTTTCCCCGGATCCAGGAACGGGTGCCCGAACTGGCGGTGCGGACCGTTCCCACGAGGAAGCACGTTGCCGGACTGCTGGAGGCCGGGGTGACCCTCCTGGTGGTCAACCCGGCGCTGGACACCGAGATGATGTACAACCGGGACGACATGGTCCGCATGACCATGCCTGACGGGGCCGTGGCCGGTTGAAATCACCGATCCGTTCCTTGACAGGAATGGTTGAATGACCTATCTTTCAAGGTGTAAAAAAACCGGATCAAAAACTACAATTCGCACAGATTCGACCTATCCGTCGACTCTGCACCCCAGGGGCACTGGTGTAATGCGCCCCTGATACTACGGGGAGGCGGTTATGCTCAACAAGATGTCCCAACAGCAGCCGGCCGGTTGCTTCGCCGCCTTCCTTGCCGTGGTCCTCCTGTTCGTATTCTCCGGGCCTCCGGCGGCGGCCCTGGTCTACTGGACCACCTTCGGCGGTGACATCGGCCGCGCGAACCTCGACGGTTCGGTGGCGAACACCGAATGGATTTCCAGCAGCGGGGCTCCCACCGGCATTGCGGTCGACGGCAGCTACGTCTACTGGGCCCGCTTCTTCAGTGACACGGTGGGCCGGGCCAACATCGACGGCAGCGGGGCCACCAACAGCTGGATTACCGGTCCCGTCGGGCCCAACGGGATTGCGGTGGATGCCAGCTACGTCTACTGGGCCAACACCGACGACAACACCATCGGCCGGGCAAACCTCGACGGCAGCGGGGCGAACCAGAGCTGGATCTCCGGCGGCACGAACCCCACCGGCCTCGTCGTGGATGCGAATTACGTTTACTGGACCAACTACTCGTCCGGGGCCGGCACCACCATCGGCCGAGCCAACATCGACGGTACGGGCGTCAACGACAGCTTTATCTCCGGCGCCACCGCCCCTTCGGGGATCGCGGTGGACGGCAGCTACGTCTACTGGACCAACTTCGGTTCCAGCGGTTCCATCGGCCGGGCCAATCTCGACGGCAGCGGCGCCAACCAGAGCTTCGTCACCGGTGTGGTCAACTCCATCGGCATGGCGGTGGATGCCAACTACATCTACTGGACCACCGCAGACGATATCGGCCGGGCGAACATCGACGGCAGCGGCGGCGACGCCACCTGGATCGAGAACGTCGGCTCCAACACCCGGGGTATTGCCGTGGACGCCACGGCCACGCCCATCGATCTCGTGCGCTTCGTTGCCCGGGGCGTGCAGGGCGACGTCAAGGTGGTCTGGGAAACGGCCGCCGAGATCGATACCGCCGGGTTCCACATCTGGCGGCGGGACCCCGGCGAGGAGGACTTCGTGCGGGTCACCGGCAAGATGATCCCCGCGGAGGGCAATCCCTTCCAGGGGGCGACCTACCGCTGGATCGATATGGACGCCGGCCCAGGCGTGATCTACTGGTACAAGCTGGAAGATATCGACCACGGCGGTATCAGCGCGTTCCACGGGCCGATCCGGACGATGCGCAAGCTGATGCACAAGGCTGAATAAGCCCGGGCGAGACAGGTCATCAAAGGCAGCAGTTTACCGTTACGAGGGAAACCTGAGGAGGGTGTTCGATCATGGAAGGCGAAGGAAAGCGGGAACGGCAGGAGAAGAATTCCCCGCGGGAGAACTCGCAGCCCGCGTACATACCACCGAGCATCACGACGTACAGCAGCGAGGAGATCCTCGAGCAGGCGGGGCCGGCACAGGCCTGCAGCCCGTCGCCCTGCGGGATTTTCTGACCCGGGTTCCGTTCCCGCCGGGCACCAGTATCGAAGCGATCTCCCACGGCCGCGGCCGCGGAGAGGTCGCTTCGGTGCGTACGGCCTCTCCCCGACCGACAGGGTGATACAATAAAAACGCCGATAGCCATTCCAGTGCCGAATGCCGATACCCGTGCCGGCCGCTGCCGCAACGAAAGGAAACCGCCATGAAGCGCCTCTTGATCGCGTTCGTCGTCCTGATGCTGGTCATGCCCGGCATGGCCCGGGCCCTGGACACGCAAACCCGGGTCGTCAGCCCGGTGCGCTCCTGGAATGCCAATGATCTTGCCACGTACCACGAGGGCTGGCTCTACGTGAAGTTCGTCGAGGGTTCAAACGTGCTGCTGCGGGACGGGCAGTGGCGTGACGACACCGGTCTTCAGCTGCAGGCGGTGAACGGGCTGCTGGCCGACCGGTCGATGACGGTGCGTCCCACCTTCGAGGGTGACCGCGAGCGGTTCCGCCGGATGAAGGCCGCGGCCGAGCTGAAGGCCGGCGTGACCGGTCCGGATCTCTCCCTCTGGTTCACCGTGAAGATTCCGGGAGGCCGGGACGCCCTGGCCGCGGCGCTCAACGCCTTCAATGCCGACCCATCGGTGGAGATCGCCCACCCCATGCCGGTGGTGGAACCGGCCGTGATCCTTTCCACGGGCAAGACGACCACTTCGACGCCTGCTCCCGGCGGCACACCCGATTTCACCGGTGAGCAGGACTACCTCTACGACACGCCGGTGGGCCTCGACGCGCCGTCGGCCTGGGCCATGCCCGGCGGCAAGGGCGCCGGGATGAAGTTCATCGACGTGGAGCTGGCCTGGGTCGAGGACCACGAGGACTTCACGGTAGCCAACCATTTCTATACCGGCGGCGAGCCCGAGGAGCCGGGCTACAACGACCACGGCACGGCGGTGCTCGGCGAAGTGGTGGGAGCGCACAACGGGTACGGTGTCGACGGGTTCGCCCCGGACGTGCAGTTCGGCATGGTGGCCATCGACCTCGGCCTCTATCCCGACACGGCGCAGTACTTCCAGGAAGCGATCGACCAGCTCGATGCCGGCGACGTCTGGCTCATCGAACTGCAGATGTATCCGTCCGGACGCGACGCCACGCCGATGGAGTACGTCCAGGTGAACTACGACGTGATCTGGACCGGCGTGTTCGGCCGCGGCGTGGTCTGCGTGGAGGCCGGGGCCAACGGCAGCCAGGACCTGGATGCGTCCCACTGGGGCGGCATCTTCGACCGCTCGGTGCGCGACTCGGGAGCGATCATGGTCGGCGCCGGCACGCCCACGGGCCGGGTGGCCGAGTGGTTCACCAACTACGGCAGCCGTATGGATGTCCACGCCTGGGGCTCCGAGATCTACACCACCGGGTACGGCGATGCCTACAATGGCGGTTCGCTGCAGACCGAGTACACCGCCGACTTCGGCGGAACCTCCGGCGCTTCGCCGATGATCGTCGGTTCTTCGCTCTGCCTGCAGGGTGTCGCCCGGGCGCACCTTTTCCGCGTTCTCGAACCGCTGGAGCTGCGCCAGGTGCTCAATGAGACGGGCATCCCCCACCTCGACCCCTCCCGGGAGATCGGCCCGCGGCCTGACCTCAACGAGGCGGTGGAGATGGTGCTCAGCCTCGGGTCCACGGTCGTGGTCTGCGGGCCCGGACCGGGCGAGAGCAATCCGCCGCTGGTGCGCATCTTCCCGGCGGAGCAGGATGGCGAAGTGCTCAACGAGTTCCCGGCCTACGGTGCCGACGGTTACGGGGTCAACGTGGCCTGCGGAGCGGTGGCCGGTTTCACCGGGACGGTGCTCACCGGCGCCGGGCCCGGCGCGATCTACGGGCCCCACGTGCGCGGGTTCGACGGCACCGGCACCCCGCGGCCCGGCCTGAGTTTCCTGGCCTACGGCACGAACAAATTCGGGGTCAACGCGGCCATCGGTGACCTGGACGGGGACGGCGGCGGGGAGATCGTCACCGGCGCCGGGCCGGGTGCGGTCTTCGGGCCCCACGTGCGCGCCTTCAGCTACAACGGTTCGACGGTGGCCCCGGTGTCCGGCGTGAGCTACATGGCTTACGGCACCAACAAGTGGGGCGTGAATCTCTGCTGCGGGGACATCGACGGGGACGGCGTTGACGAGATCGTCACCGGCGCCGGTCCCGGGGCCGTGTTCGGGCCTCACGTGCGCGGCTGGAACGTGGACGGCGGTTCGGCCTCTCCCATTGCCGGCCTGAGCTGGTTCGCCTACGCCACCCTGCGCTGGGGCGTAAACGTGGCTTGCGGCGACGTGGATGGTGACGGCATCGATGAGATCCTCACCGCACCGGGGCCCGCGGGGGTGTTCGGGGCCCACGTTCGCGGCTGGAACCATGACGGAACGGCACTGGCCGCCATCCCGGGCATCAGTTTCTTCGCCTGGGACTACCCGGCAGTGAGTCACGGTGCGCGGGTTTCCTCCGGGGTCGACTTCGATGGTGACGGGCGGGAGGACATGCTGGTGGCGCCGGGGCCCGACCCTGACGCCCCGCCGCAGGTCAAGGCTTTCGGCTATGACGGCTCGACGGTCTCGCTGCTCTTCTCTTTCGGCGCCTACGACGCGGTGGTGACCCATGGGGCCAATGCCGTCGGCGGGTCCCTCTAATCCGACAGGATGAAAATGAATGGTGCCAGGTACCATTCATTTTCATTCGGAGAGGCCGGGGTAGTATTGCTCCGCGCACTCGGGACAGATCCCGTGGGTGAACTGCGCTTCCGAGTGGTCGGTGATGTACTCCTCGATCTGGTTCCAGTAGCCCTGGTCGTCGCGGACCTTCTTGCACGCGGCACAGATCGGCAGCAGGCCACTGAGGATCTTTACCTCCTCCTCCATGCTGGTAATTTTCCGCTGGTGGGCCTTGATCGTCATATTGGCCAGCAGAATCACCACTACGGTGATCAGGGCGCAGAAGCCGAGGTTGATCAGCAGCGCTCTGAAAATGCTGCTGGACGTACCGGCTTCACGCTGCTCCACCAGCAGATACCATTTCATCTCGGGGATATAGCGGCTGTTCAGGTGTACTGTCCGGTTGTCGAGCCGAAAGGTAAACCGTCCGCCGTCGTTGTCCAGCACCTGGTCGGCGATCGGCCCAAGCCCTTCCATTTCGCGGATGTTGACCGCCTGGTCCTGGTATCGTGACCGGCTGAGAGTCAGGTTCCCCTCGGCGTCGGTGAAGAAGATGCTGCGCCCATACTTCTCCCCATAGTTGTCGATTTGTCGTTTCACGGCATCTACGGTGAGCCCCACCCCGGTGGCGCCGAGGAAGGCGCCGTCGGCATCGATCACCTTGTGGTTGATGAAAATGGTCATCGCATCGCGGTTGGCCATGTCGCGATCGACGTTGATCTCATAGTCCGTCGCCATCTCCCGTACCCGAAAATACCAGATGTCTCTTTTCTCGGTTTCGCTGACCTGTTTGAGGATCCCGCCGGCGTGGTAGTAGTTCTTCGTCCGTTCGGAGATGAAAAAGCTGGAGAAGGTGTTGTATCCCTCACGGATCGACTCGAGATAGGTCGTAATACGGTCGACGTCCTGTTCGCCGTCATCGACCCATTCGCGCAAAAAGGTGTCGGTGGCCATCATCGAGGAAATGAGGATCGGCCGCAGCAGATCTCGCTGGATCTCGGAGCAGATGTTGTCGCTGGTAAGCGGCAGCTCGCGTTCTGAGATTCGGGCGCGCAAAGAGGCGCGGGAAACGAAGTAGCTGACCAGGCTGGTGAGCACGAAGCCGCCGGCCAGCAGCAGGACAAGGATCAGGATCGGTTGACGTTGTTTGATCAACATTTCGTGTGAATTATGACACAACCCGTTTGCGGGAAACTATTGTTTTTCGCGGGTCTTGACGTTTCTCGAACAGCGCTGCCGTGCGGTCGACCGGCGCCTCTGCTCCCCCGTCGATCACCGCCATGGCCATGCGGCACATCATGCGTCTCCCGGGTTGTCGGCACTGGAAAGCCTGCGGAGAGTCTAAAACGTCGCGGGTCTGGATCGGCGCCCCTACTTCAGCGCCAGCTCGTGGATCAGCACGTCGCCATGCTGCTCCGCCGAGTCGCTGTTCCGCGGTACGTCGGCGTAGCTGGTGGCCACGTAGACCAGGCGGTTGCCGGCGATGACCCCGGTGGTGGGGTAGGCCATCTGCGGGTGGTCGCGCACCAGGTCTTCGACGCGGAGCACGGTGAACAGGTCATCGGCGAGGCGGATGCGGGTGATCTCCCTGAAGCGCGGCTTGACCGAGATCAGCGATCCGTCGAACCAGTAGAGGCCGTCGGTGCCCGCCGCCCCCTTGTCCGGCACCGGCAGCTCCTTCAGCTCTCCGGTGGCGAGGTCGAGCCGGCTGATCGTGCGGTCCACGGCGAGGAAGAGATACTTTCCGTCGGGGCCGATGGTGATGCCGTTGTTGTGCTGCCCGGGTGGCAGCTGATGCACCAGCTCCATTCTGCCGCTGGAGGGGGAGAGCCTGTAGACCCGGCCGATCAGCGTGGTGGTGGCATAGGCATCGCCCCGGGCATCGAGCACCAGGTCATTGAAGATGTGGTAGGGGCTCTGCTGGGCGGTGACCCAGTTGTCGATCAGCCTGCCGCTGTCCAGATCGAAAAGGAAGACGCCGGTTTCCGCCGGATGTCGGTCATGGTCGGCAAGCAGGTTGAACCGGCCGCTGCAGACCCAGAGGCGGCGCCGCTCGGCGTCGGCCTTCATCCCCACCGAACTGAGCAGGCCGCTGTCCGGCGCGGCGAGGAACTCGGAACGGCTGCCGTCGGGCTTGATGCGGATGATCCGGCTCTGGCCCATGCTGCCGAGGAAGTAGTCGCCGGTCTTTTCGTCGAAGGCGATGTTCTCGGGGTAGAGGTCATGCTCGGGTACCGTGAATTTGAGCAGCGGGTCCGGATTCCCGGCCAGGCTCGTGCCGGCGAAAAGAACGAAGACGAGGAGGGACACCGTGACGGCTGATTTCATTGTTGACTCCATGCTGGCCGGGCCGGCCCGGGGCCGGCGGGCAGGATCTGCGCTTCAATAAGGATAAACGTATCTTCCGGGACATGGTTCGCCGTCAGCGCTCCATGCCCGCAGCGCGCTTTTACCTCTTCGGACTCCGTGTGCTCAAATGAGCCTCCTGGAACACCCGGAGCATCTCAAGTCGTCGGCTGGAATGGGCCGATAACCCTCCTGAAGGGGTTTCCGATGAACGTGCCCGCCATTGTTCGCCTGCTGGCTGTCGCCATGATCCTGGGCCTGCTCTGTCCGCGCCCGGGAACGGGCGAGGAACCGGATTCCTTTGCCGGTCTGGCCGTGCGCCAGCTGAGCATCCATGAGGGGTTGTCGCAGAACACGGTGACGGCCCTGCTGCAGGATCGACGCGGGTTCATCTGGCTCGGTACGCGAGAGGGTCTGAACCGCTACGACGGGAACAAGTGCCAGGTCTTTCGCCCCGAGCCCGGCAACCCGAAGTCTCTCGCCGGATCCCAGGTCAATACCCTGCTCGAGGACAGCAGGGGGGCGCTGTGGGTCGGAACGAAAGGCGGCGGCCTCAACCGCTTCGACCATCGCACGGAGACATTTACCTGCCACCTTCCCGAACCCGAGGATTTCCAGAGCGGCGGAAACGCTGTCACCGCTCTGGCTGAAGACGAGACCGGCCGGCTCTGGGTGGGCACCACGGGCGGCGGCCTGTTTTGCTTCGATTCCGGCACGGGTCTGTTTTCACGCCCCGCCATCGGGGCGCTCACCGATGTGGAAGTGCTCTGCCTCCTCGCCGGATCGGACGGTTCGGTCTGGGTCGGCACGCTGGAGACGGGGCTGTGGCGTATAGGCCCCGATGGCCGTACCTCCAGGAATTATCGGAACCGCCCCGGTGAACCTGCCAGTATCGACGACGGCCGGATCAACACGCTGGTCGAGACTCATGACGGGACGGTTTGGGTCGGTACGGGGCTCGAAGGCATCCACGGAATCGATCCGCGGACCGGGTTCGTGAGTCGCACGGCCCTGTGGGACGTCCAGGATTCGATCACCAATGCGGCCCAGATCACATCGCTGGCCGTGGCGCCGGACGGTGCTCTCTGGATCGGGTCGAACAGTCACTTCCTTGCCCGGCTTGCCGGAGATGAACTGACCTGGTACGTCCCGTCGAGGATGGCCGAGGGGAAAAGCACCACCGGCAACCGGTCGCTGCTGTTCGATCGGGCCGGCACGCTCTGGATCGGAACCAACGGTTACGGTGCCGACGTCATCACGCCGAAGGCGCAGAACTTCGAGACGGTGGGTGTTCTGGCCAGGGAAAAACTGCCCTGCACCAGCGTGAGGGCGATTCACACCGCTACGGACGGAACCGTCTGGGTCGGCGGTTATGGCGGGTTGGCCCGGCTCGATCCTGCCCGCGGCGGCACACCGGAAACGGTCACCGGGGACGGCCCTGCGCGGCTGCGGGACCAGCACGGTACCTGGGTCAACGGCAACGTGATGGTGGTCTACGATCACCCCGAGGACCCCAGCGGAGCCCTCTGGGTCGGGTCCGAGGGGGACGGGTTGTACCGCTTCGACCGCAGAAACAACCGGTTCCGGCACATGCCCCTGGCCGCGTCGCCGGACACTGTCGGGCTGGTCGGGGCCAGGGTCTATTCCATGCTGTTCCTCCCGCCGGAAACACTGCTCGTGGGCACGGAACTGGGGCTGAACAGTTTCAATGTCCGGGACTCCAGCTGGCACTACTTCGACGCGCGAAAGCCGGTAAATCTCGGGCTGGCATCAGGACAGGTCAACGCCCTGCATCTCGACCGAAGGGGAATGATCTGGATCGGAACCAGCCTGGGCGGCATATCGGTATACGATCCCGGCACCCGGTCGTTCACCCCCTACACCGCCGATCCGCGGCAGTCCGACAGCCTGTCCTGCAATTCCGTTTTCCACTTTCACGAGGACGGGTACGGCGTACTCTGGGTTGCCACCGGGGCGGGCTTCGACCGTTTCGACGGCGATAGCGGCACCTTCACCGCCTACCACACGGTGGACGGGCTGCCCGGCGAAACGGTGTACGGCATCCTGCCCGATGATCGAGGCTGTCTCTGGCTGAGCACCAACAACGGGCTCAGCTGTTTCGACCCGCGGGAAGAAACCTTCCTCAATTTCAGTGCCGAGGACGGCCTGCAGGCCGACGAGTTCAATGGCGGCGCTCGTCACCGTGCCCCGGACGGCACACTCTACTTTGGCGGTATCGAGGGCCTGACGCGCTTCGACCCGGACAAACTGGTGCACAACCGCTATGTCCCGCCTGTGGTGATCACCGGACTCTCGATCAACAACCGTCCGGTGCCGGTGGGTGAGCCTTTCGATGGGCGGGCCATCCTCGAGGCCGCGGTGAGCGAAACGAGGGAGGTGATTCTCTCCCATCGGGATGCGGTGATCTCCTTCGAGTTCGCCGCATTGAACTATATCCACCCGGCGGAAAACCGGTATGCGATCATGATGGAGGGTTTCGAAAAGGACTGGGCGCATATCGGCAGTCGGCGGTTTGCCTCCTACACCAACCTTTCGCCGGGCCGTTACACGTTCCGTGTCAAGGCGGCCAACGATGACGGCGTATGGAACGACGAGGGTACGGCTCTGGCCATCATCGTCCTCCCTCCGTTCTGGGGCACCTGGTGGTTCCGCCTGCTGGCCTTCCTTGTTTTTGCCGGGGCCATTCTTGGCAGCGTGCAGCTCCGCATGCGTCTGCTCAAGCGTCAGAAGGACACCCTGGAGCGGACCGTGTCCCAGCGCACCGAGGACCTGCGGCGCAGCGAGTCACGGATCGTCGCGGTGATGGAGAGCCTGCCCTTTGACCTCTTTGTCCTCGATGCCGAGGGCCGCTACCTGCTGCAGAACGCGAGCTGCCGTCGCCATTGGGGCGAGCTGGCAGGCCGCTCCGGCGAGGGGGGCGACCCGATCGGTGTTCCTGGCGAGATCGACGCTGCAGCGCGACAAAGGGCGCTGTCCGGGGAGACCATCGAACAGACGGTGGTTCGGACAATGGGCGGCGGGGAGCAGCACATCCACCAGATCATGGCCCCGATCATGCACCGCGGGAAGAGTATCGGTGCCCTTGGTGTGCTGATGGACGTCAGCGAACGGGTGAACGCCGAGGAACGTCGCCGGCAACTCGAGGTGCGGGTGCAGGAGGCCCAGCGCCTGGAGAGCCTGGCCCTGCTCGCCGGGGGCGTGGCCCACGACTTCAACAACCTGCTCACCGCGATACTGGGCAGCACCGAGCTGGCCCGACTTTCCCTCGACGACCATGAGGCGGTGGGCACCAGCCTGCGGGAAATCGAACAGGCCGCCGGCCAGGCCGCCGACCTCTGTCGCCAGATGCTGGCCTATTCCGGCCGCGGGCAGTTCCTCGTGGGGCCGGCGGACCTGGACCAGGTGGTGCGGGGAATGGAGGACCTGCTCCGTTCGCTGTCGCCGGTGAAATCGCCCCTGGAACTGAGGCTGGACGGGAATCTGCCGGCGGTGGAGGCCGATGTTTCGCAGCTGCAGCAGGTGGTGCTCAACCTGGTGACCAACGCGGCCGAGGCCTCGGGCGAGCGATCGGGGCCCATCGTTCTCTCGACATCGGTGGAACGCTGCAGCCAGGAACGGCTGGACGGTTTCCTGCTTGGCGAGGAACTGCCCGCGGGCCGCTACGTCTGCCTCCAGGTCTCCGACCACGGCTGCGGTATGGACCGGCAAACGAGGGACCACGTTTTCGAACCGTTCTTTTCCACCAAGTTCGTTGGCCGCGGCCTTGGGCTGGCCGCGGTATTGGGCATCGTGCGCGGCCACGGGGGCGCCATTCGGCTGGAAAGTGCTCCGGGCCGGGGCAGCGTGTTTACCGTCCTCCTGCCGACGGCCGACGGGTATCACGTCGAGCGTGCCGTGGGGCGCAAGAAAACGGAGGCTGAGCCCTGGCAGGGGAACGGGACAATCCTGCTGGCGGAAGACGAACCGCAGGTCCTCAAGATCGGGGAGGCCATGCTGCGCCGCCTGGGATTCGAGGTGCTCACGTCGGCCAACGGACGGGAGGCGGTGGACCTCTACCGCACGCACGGGGATGAGATCGCCGCAGTGGTCCTCGATCTGACCATGCCCACCATGGGCGGCGAACGGGCCCTGAAAAAAATCCTCGATCTCGATCCGGGAGCCAGGGTGATCCTGGCCAGCGGCTACAGCGAGGTGGAGCTGGCCGGGCAGTATGCCGAGGCCGGTCTGGCCGGGTTCCTGCAGAAGCCCTATACCCTGGCCACGCTGCGCAAGGTTTTGCGCCGCGTTTTGGACGCTAGTGGATCACCAGTTTCGAGAGATCGGGCCCCGAGCGATTGACCCTGCTCAGGTCGGCGCCCTTTTCCACGCCCTTCACCGCGGCATCCCCCTCGTGCTGCCAGAGGTGCCATTCCGTCCAGCCTTTCGGCAACCGGGGTTCGTCCACCTCGTATTCCGCGATCCAGAGCGGATAGCCGCCGAACCCGTCGGTGAGGTGTTCGTCCCAGAAGTTGGCCGACGTGTAGATGATCGGTTTGACGCCGAAGTGTGCTTCCACCAGGTCGAGGTAACGTTGCAAGCGCTCGGCCAGTCCCTCCTTCGTACCGTGGCCCAGCAGTTCGATGTCCACCACCGGGGCCAGGTCGCCGGGCATGAGGGCCACCGTGTCGGTGAAGAACCGGGCCTGCCGCTCGGGGTCGTCCTCGGTGACGTAGAAGTGGTAGGCGCCGCGGATGATCCCCGCGTCCCTGGCAGCGGGCCAGTTTCGGTCGAAGGCGGGGTCTTTGAGGTCCTGGCCCTCGGTGGCCTTGATAAATACAAAGGTATGTCCCGTCGCGGCCACTGCCGCCCAGTCCACGTTTCCGCTGTGGCCTGAGACGTCGCACCCATGGTGCAGTTTCTCGGCGGCCGGCGGGGTCGATGCGGTTGCCTCGGTTCCGACGGCGGCCGTTGTTTCCGGGGACGGCCGTTCGCCGGGCCCGCTGCAGGCCAGGGCGGTAAGCAGGGTTATCAACAGGCAGAATCGTATTCCGAAAGACGTCCGGTCAGTTATCACGATCATTCCGTTCCTCGCGCTCCTGTCGTTTCCGCGTACCCAGGGCCAGGGCGGCGCCGATGGCCACGCCGATGCCGACGCCCAGTCCGATATTGTCCAGCGCCACCCCGGCGCCGGCGCCGATGGCCACGCCGATGGCGATGAAGAAACCCGGATTCCGCTTCGCTCGCACCATGGCCCTCCTCCGGTTCAAACGATGGTCCGTTGTCTACCCCCAGGACCAGATATTGTATACCGCTTCCTTGGGCAGTTTCTCGTCGGAGAGGCGCATGCTCACCACCACCAGGGCGCGGTGGTGCGCCTCGTGGGCCACGAGGTAGGCGAGGAAGGTGGCCGGTGGGCCCTTCCAGCCGCGTACAAGCCCGGTGCGCTCGCAGGCCTCGAGAAAGGCGCTGATCATTTTCGCCGAACCGGTGTGGGCGGCGATGATCTGCGTACGGGTGGGCTGGGCCCCGCGATCGAAGGTCTGCAGCTTGCCCATGAACTCCGGCCCGCGCTGATTCAAGTGGTAAAGACGCACGTTGTGCATGTGGGAGAACTGAGCCGACACGGTGCGCGTGCGCGGTGAATAGCGGTTGGCCATCGATTTCTCGGTCAGGTGGTCGAGCAGGAAGAGGTTGGCGTCGGTGTTCCGTTGCCAGGCCGCGGCCAGGGCCGGTTCTTTTTCAGGCACGATACTCACGTCCTTTCATACGGCTGTTTCGTTTCGCCCGGGTTCCTCGGGAGGCTTCGTCGCGAGAGGTCGAGCCGGTCGACCGCGGGACGCCCGGGCGAGGTGGACGTAGAGGGCGGCCGCTGTTGCAAAACCCAGCACGCTGATCAGCTGGGGCACCGACACGCTGGTCCAGGGCGACGCGCCTTCGATGACATATCCCCGCCCGGGGCCGCCGCGGAACAGCTCCACCACGTAACGGATCACCGAGTAGTTGAGGATATAGAGGCAGAAGACCTGGCCGTCAAACCGCTTGTGCCTGAGCGCGAGGAGAAGGACGAAGAAGTTGACCAGGTCGAGCACGGCTTCGTAGAGCTGGGTGGGGTGGACGGCCTGCAGGTGGCCCGGGAAATGCACCGCCCAGGGAACCGACGTCGGCCGGCCGAAGCAGCAGCCGCCGAGAAAGCAGCCCATCCGGCCCACCGCATGCATCAGCGCCGCGGCGGGGATGAGGTCCGACACCTTCCACAGCGGCAGCCCCACTTTTTTCAGATACCAGATGGAGAAGAAGATGCCGGCGATGTAACCACCGTAGAATACGCCCATGCTCTTGTGCTGCAGCAGGGCGGACAGGGTCAACGGTTTGCCGGCATGGGCCAGTTCCACCGCGCTGTAGATCATCAGGTAGAGCTTGGCGCCGGCGAGGCAGACGATGACGAGGAAGAGCAGGAACGTGGCCACTTCCATCGCCGGCAGCTTGCTCTGCCGGGCCAGCAGCAGGGCTGTGCCGAGCCCGATGAGCATGGCCAGTGTGACCAGTGCACCGTAGCTGGGCAGGGCGGTGTCGCCGATCTGGAAGAGCACCGGGTGCATCGTTTTCACTCCAGGTGGAACGCCGGCCGGAGGGCCGCGGGCTTGGGGATGATCCTACGCCTGAAACCGCTTCCATGCAAGAAAAACCCGGGGTCCTTTCTCCTCAAGGATCCCGGGTTTCCTCGTCTAACCGGTGCCGGGCGGAGCGCCCGCCCTGCGCGCTCAATAGTTGTAGATCTTGCAGGTTTCGGTTTCGCTGGACGAGAGCGTGAAGGACCGGCTGTAGATGGTCTGGCCGTCCCAGGGGCTGCCATACTGGTCAACCTCGGCGACCACGCTGTAGGAACCGGTGGTGGCGTTGATCGTCTTCTGGTAGCCGGAACTGAGCTGGAAGCCGGAGCTCGACGGGCCGCTGACCGTGACGTAGATCCGCGCGTTCGAGTAATTCTGGACAACGATGGTGCCGGTGCTCTCGCTGGAGCCGCCGCAGCCGCTGTCGTCACTGGGCGAGGTGGGGCTGGCCGCGATGAAGAGCACGCAGAGGACCAGGGCGCTGAAGAACCGGATCTGACGGGCATTTTTTTTGACGAATTCCTTGAACATTTTCTTACCCCCTGTTTCAATCGACCTTTGAACCGTTTCGTTTTTAAGTTGACGCCATGAAGAGATTTCAAGAACGGTGCCAGCTTCGGGTTGGTCCGGGCCTCTCCACGCAAAATAAGAAATGTAATGGTTTATGGGTAATGTGCGTGACTCGGCGCTGTTTCGTGGCGCAGATCTTCGGGGGAGCGGTGTAAGGAGAATTGGCAGCGGTCTGTAAAGTTCTCTGGCAAACGGCGATGGGCTGTTGATCGAAAGCGCGGCCGGCGTCATAATCTGGCGATCACACAGCGGGGGAGCGGGCGATGACCGACCACCTTCATGTCTACGTTGTATCCGATGCCACCGGCGCCACCGCGCACGGTGTGGTCAACTCCGTGCTCATCCAGTATCCCGATGCCCCGGTGACCATCCACCGCATCCAGTACGTCCGCGACGTGGAACGGCTCAGCCGGCTGGTGGCGGACATCTCCCCGGGCAACAGCCTGCTGGTGATCACCTTCGTTTCCCAGGAGATGAGTGCAACGGTCAGACGGCTGTGCGAGGAGCGGGGGGTGCGGGTCGCCGACTTGATGAGCCCGCTGTTCGAGACCTTTTCAGCGGTTCTCCAGCAACTGCCCCGCCGGACGCCGGGGATTCTGCCCCATCGCACCGAGGAGGAGCAGCACGTGGCCGAGGCAATCCACTTCGCACTGAAGCATGACGACGGCCTGGGGCTCGAGACCCTCGACGAAGCCGACCTGCTGATTCTCGGGGTGTCGCGCACGAGCAAGACCCCCACCAGCATCTACCTCGCCTGCCGGGGCGTCAAGGTGGCCAACATCCCGGTGGTCAACGGCATCCAGCTGCCCGAGCAAATACGACGGAGCAAGGTGAAGAAGGTGGGTTTCCGCATCGACCTGGAGCGCCTGCGCCAGCTGAGGTCGAGCCGCCGCCGGCGCATGGGGGTCGGGATGCTCACCAGCTACTCCTCGCTGGAGAGCGTCTTCGAGGAACTGGAGTACTGCAATACCATCTACCGCAAGATCCCCGGCCTGCGCACCATCGACGTCACCGACCACTCCGTGGAGGAAGTCTCCGACTGGATCACCCACAATGTCCTTTGAGGGCCCGGCGTGATTGACCGGGCGCGCTGCTTCTCCTATGCTATTCCCATCTCTTCTCGAAGCGTTTGTCGTCGAGCTTCGTGACCGCCGCCCATCGGGAGCGCCATGCACTGGATTCCGCTGGTCATCGTCTTCATCTATATCTGCTCGCTCTTCGCCGTGACCTGGTGGGCCCGGCGGCTCACCATGCGGGGCGGGGGCGGGATCGTCGGCTACCTGCTGGCCGGCCGAAACCTGCCCGCCGGGGTGTCGGCGGCGCTGCTCGCCGGCCTGGCCGTGGGCGGTGCCTCCACCATTGGTGTGGCCGAGCGGGCCTACCAGTCGGGCTTCTCCGCCGGCTGGTACAATGCCGCCTGGGCCTTCGGCGCCCTGGTCATGGGACTGGCCGCCGCGCGCCGTTTCCGCCGTATGGAGATCACCACCCTGCCCGAGTTGTTCGAGCGGCACTACTCGGTCACCGCCCGTATCATCGGGGTGGCGGGGCAACTGGTGATCCAGGTGGTGATCACGTCGCTGCAGTATGTTGCCGGCGGGGCGATCCTCTCTTCGCTGATGCCCGACGTCTTCAGCTTCCGGGCCGGCATGGCCGTGACCGCGGCGGTCTTCATCGGCATCACCCTCATTGGCGGGTTCTGGGCCGCCGGCCTGACCAACGTGATCAACGTGGCGGTGATCTACCTCGGCATCGGCCTCGGGGCGGTGCTCACCGTGGGCAAGCTGGGCGGGGTGAAGTCCTTCGCCGCGCAGCTGCCGGCGGGGCATCCCGGCTTCGATCTCTGGGCCGTGGGCGGCGGGCTGATCGCTGCCTGGTTCCTGGTCATGCTCACCACCGTCCACTCCACCCAGTCGGTGATCCAGATCGGCTTCGCCGCCAGGGACGAGCGCACCGCGTCACGGGGCTATCTTTACGGTGCGCTGATCATCCTGCCGGTGGGTTTCATCAGCGCGGTGATCGGCATGTCCGCCGTGGTACTGCACCCCGGCATCCTCCCCGCCGAGGCGCTGCCCCGGGTGGTGCTCGACCTGTCGCCGCTGGCCGCTGGCATCATCCTCGCCGGGCTCTGGGCCGCCGACGTGAGCACCGCCTCGGCCCTGCTCATCGGCAGCGCCACTTTGGTCTCCAGCGACATCATCAAGCGCTTCTTCGCCCCCGACCTCAGCCCGGCCCGCGACCAGCTGGTCTGCCGCGTCACCGTGCTCGTGCTCAGCGTGGTCACCTTCGCCCTCGCGCTGACGGTGCAGGGCATCCTCAAGATGCTGCTCCTCGGCCTCACCCTGACCACGGCCTACACGCTGGTGGTGCTGATGACCATGTTCTGGCCCGCGGTCTGCCGCCGCTCTTCGGCGAGCTGGACCCTCGTCGCCACGATGGTCTCGCTGACGCTCTGGCTGACCACACCGCTCTTCGGCCGCTATGCATTCTGGCAGGCTGCGCTCGACGTCTTCCCCCACCCGATCTACTTCACCTGGCTGGTCAGCCTGGTCGCCTTTTTCCTCGTCACCTTCTTCGACAAGCGGCGGATCGAGGTGGACTGATCGCCGCTGATACGTGGCCGTGGGCTTCAGTGGTCGTAGTCGATGCGACAGCCGCAGCCGTCCCACATCCGTTCGTAGGTCTCCAGGCGGTCCTTGATGAAGGCCTCGGCTGCGGCCTGGTGCTCCATCCGGCGGAAGACAAGTTCGCCCGGTTCAGGCCGCTCGGCCACGGCCACCAGGTTCCCGGCGCGGAGAATGCGGATCGGTCCCGCGAGCCGAGTGTCCTCCTCGTGCACCAGCTCGAAGCCGGCAAGGGCCTCTGTGGCGCCGGTGCCGCTGAGCCGCACCACTTCGCCGCTTTCCAGGCGGGACTGCAGTTCTTCGATTTGCATGGTGGTTGTTCTCCAGTTTTCTGATTGTCGGCTGGCTGCACGTTCTATTGCATTTCTTCAGCTATCAATAAAGAACCGGTGTATACCCGATGTCAAGATCTTTGCCCACGTTCGACCTGAAAAATAGCCCTTGACGAATGGACAATAAAGAACAATAATGAACTATAATGAACTTATAAGCGTAAAAACACGTTAAAAATGTCATATTGTTGAGGTGGTGTTCAGACCATGGAGGGAAAATCGATGAATGAATACCCGATCATTCTCACGCTGGAGCAGGCTGCGGAGATGCTCCAACTGTCTCCGCGGACCGTGCAGCGAATGGTGAGCAAGGGCAAAATGCCAGGGCGCCGCATCGGCGGGCAGTGGCGGTTCGACCGTGAGCAATTGCGGGAGTGGGTGCGCGGGGCGGCGGTCGAGCCGGAAAAAGAGATGCTCACCCAGGCCGAGCTCATCGCCCGCGAAGCCAGGCGGATTGGTGTCGACCTGCCGCAGACGCTCATCGATCTGCAGCAGGCGGCGGCAAAGCGAAAGAGTAGCGGCGACGAAGAAGATTGAGGGGCGGAAAAAGTATTACCCCGGCAGGGGGTAAAAAGGGGTTTACTTTTCTGGGGAAAAGCAGTATATACAGGATCAACAGGAGGTTCTTCAGGGATTTTCCCTATCGTTTTTGCAGGTTATTCCTTGGTCATCATGTTGTTCCCCCAGGCCAGGCTTCCAGTTGCACAACATTCGATCCGCCGACAGGGGCGCCGGCTCGGAATGTGCTATCGGGATGCCGGCACCACCAGAGGAGGATGGTAGATGAGGAAGTTCAACCGCCTTCACCGCCGATGCACATGGGGCGCATTGACGGTGATGACACTTCTGGCGTTCTGCGTTGCCGTGCCGTCGACGGCCGAAGTGGTGACGCTCTCCGACGCCTTCTCCGCCGCCTCGCCGGGCAGCGGATATGACACCATGCTGGTGCTCGACTCGGCAAACACGTATACCGGCGGCCTGACCCTGCCTGTGGGCAATCACTGCATCGTGGGCAATGGTGCCACGATCAACCTGCAGTCCGGTTCGATTGCCGCTGGTGACGACGTGGTGCTCGACGTGGTCGGTTGCTCCATTGTCAACGGGAATAACGGGCTCTCCTTTGCCGGTGGCGCCCTGGGCAACATCGAGAGCTGCAACTTTTTCGGCAATTACAACGGCCTTTATGTCTGGGACACGGCGTCGGTGACCGTGGTGAACTGCAACTTCGTCAACAGCAGCCACTATGGCGTCTACCGCAATGAGTACGCCATCGTCTACAACGCCTATAACAACGCCTGGAACAACACGGACAACGACTACGTCTACTACTGCCCCGGGTGAGGCAGCGCGGACTACCCCGAGAGTCCAGCGCCGGGTACCGGCGCCATCTACGCTGATCCGAGTTTCACCTGGAACTACATCTACGATTTCCACCTCTCCGCCGCTTCCCCGTGCATCGGCACGGGCCTCGACGGCTACGACATGGGGGCCCTGCCCTACACCGTGCGGCCGCGGGCGCCCACGCTGCTCACCGCCACGCCGGTGGGGGAGACCGAAGACTGCGGGCTTTCCTGGACCAACCCGACCCACGACACCGACGGCGCGGCCCTCGGTTCACTGGATGAGGTCAACGTCTACCGCAACGGCGAACTGGTGGCCACGTTGTCGACAGCCGCTCCCGGCGAAGCGATGACCTGGACCGACACCGTGCCGTTCTCCGACTGGTACCGCTACTCCGTTTCGGCCGTGAGCGGCGGCGTGGACGGCCTGCGTGCCAGCCACCTCGACACCTGGGTCGGCGGCGACGTCACCGGCATCCTCATCTGGAACCTCGGCACGGTGAAGGCCAACGGCGAGGCCGTGCGCGACGCGATCATGGCCCGTGAATACGACGGCCCGGTGCGCCTGGTGGAACTGCCCGCCCGCTACCCGCTCTCCGAGCAGGTCGATGCGGTCTTCGTGCTGCTCGGCGTCTACGGCTGGAACTTCGTTCTCAGCAACGACGAGGGCCAGCTGCTGGCCGACTACCTCGACATGGGCGGCAACGTCTACATGGAAGGCAGCGACACCTGGTATTTCGACACGGCCACCGTGGTCCATCCCTACTTCAACATCAACGCCCTGGCCGACGGCAGTGGTGACTGTGCCTCTGTCCGCGGTGCCACCGGTACGTTCACCGAAGGAATGACCTTCAGTTACATCGGCAACAACTCCTACATCGACCACCTGGCGCCCATCGGTTCGGCGTTCACCATCCTGAGCAATCTCAGCCCTGCTTACGATGCCTGCGTGGCCTACGACAGCGGGACATACAAGACCATCGGTTGCTCGTTCGACTTCGCCGGCCTCACCGCCGGCTCCGCCGACGCCACCCAGGCCGAGCTGATGGCCGGGATGCTCGATTTTTTCGGCCTCACTTCACAGCCCACGGAGACCGTCTCGGTGAGCATGATCTGCATGCCGGACAGCGGCACACTGCCCTTCAGCTTCCTGCTGCAGTGTAATCTGCAGAACATCATCGACCAGCCGCGCACCGTGGCCGGCAGCCTCCGGGTAACCATCGCTTCCGGGGCCAGTTATCCCAACTTCCGCAACGGGTTCACAAACCTGGCCGCCGGCGAAACATTCACCACCAGCTGGATGCAGAACCTGCCCGCCCTGGGCTCGCTGGTGGGGGCCAACACCTGGACGCTGGAAGGGTATGATGTCACCCCGGCGCCGTACAACCAGCCGCCCTACGCGCCTTCGGGCGACATGGACTCCTCGGCCTGCACGGTGACCGGTATCCACCCCTAGTACGGCACAACGCCGGCCCGGCATCCCCTGCCGGGCCGGCGTTTTCATGTACGCAGCAAAAGAGGGACAGGAGCTATTTACTCGAACATTCCTCTCAAATCACTTCCTGTCACTCATTAGAACCTGATGTGTCATCCGCCGAGTGGGTCTTCACCACCTCGACCAGCTGCTGCATCACGCCCTCGGTCAGGTGGAAGATGTCGATCTTAATCGGCAGTTCCAGAACGACATACCCGTCACCGCGCCTTGACCTGAGGCTCGAACGGTAGACATCCACATCGGTCTGCAGGATCTCGATTCCCTTTTTATAGAGCCGGTGCTTGCCCTCAGTCTCCTCCACCGACCATGCTTGATCGCTGAGCTCGTTCAGTTTGAGGACCATCCGTTCGCCGGGGAGATAGACCTCGAACCAGGTTCCCAGCAGCTGCTGAACGCTCTCCTCTCCGACGCGATAGTTCTTGAGGTGGTGGACGTGGTAGAGCTGGTACTCCAGGTCTGGAAGTCCGGTCGGTACCCCGTCCTCCGCGCCCCGGGCCGGACAGGGGCCACCGAGGGCGGAAACCAGCAACAACATCAGGATCGAGCGACGTATCATCTGCTCCTCCCGGTCAGCGAAGGGACATGGGCAGCAACCGTCCCGCCGCCACCTTGGTGCCGTGGGTCCAGCCCTCGGGGTAGGCCTCGAACGAGAACCAGAGCGTGGCCTGCTGCCCGTCGTACTCGAAGACCCTCACCGGCGAGCCGAGGTTCGGGTCGGGGCCGCCGCCCACCACGATATCGGCCCGGCCGTCAGCGTTGAGGTCGGCTTTGGCGAAGACCTCGGCGCCGTAGCGCGCCTCTCCAGGGGGCCAGGCGAAGAAGCTCAGCCCGGGTATCGGTGTCACCTGACCCCCGTCGCAGTTCCAGCCGCGGACGTGGGCGGAGAAGATCGCGCCGGGGCCCGGCCCGGTGACGATCTCGTCGATGCCGTCGCCGTCCACGTCGCCGCAGGTCACCTCCACGCCGAATTTGTTCGTGCCGTAAGCCATGAAACTGACCCCGGGGATCGGGTCAACGCGCTTGGGATTGCCGTTGAAGATGTAGTTCCAGCCGCGGACGTGGGGGCCGAAGACCGCCCCCGGTCCGGCGCCGGTGACGATCTCGGCCCAGCCGTCGCCGTCGATGTCCCCGGCGGCCACGTTGACCCCCCACTTGTGCGTGCCGTAGGCCATGAAGTTGACGCCCTCCACCGGGAAGGCGCCGGTGCCGCCGCCGTCGTGGAAGGCACGGACGTGGGGACCGAAGACCGCGCCCGGCCCGGGTCCGGTGATGATCTCCTCCCCCCATTCGTTGTCGATATCGCCGGCGGCCACGTTGACGCCCCACTTGTGGGTCCCGTAGGCCATGAAGGAAAGATAGGTCACCGGGGCCCCGTTTGGGTCAAAAACGCGGACGTGGGGCCCGTAGATGTCCCCCGGCCCCGCCCCTGTAATGATGTTCTCGAAGACATCCGCCTGGCCGGTGGTCACATTGGCGCCGTAGTGCGGGGCGTAATAGGCGGCGAACTGGTCCACCAGGATCGGGTCCGGGGAAGCGGTGTAGAGCCGTACGCTGGTCGGATTGTCGTAGGCCGGTCCCGGGCCGGTCACGATTATCGGGCCGTCGTTGCTGCCGAAGAGCTCGTTCCACTCGTATTCCAGCCGCGGCGTGAGCCCCGGGTCGAGGCGCCCCTGGACCCAGATGGTCATGTCCTCCCGGTCGCGGTACTCGACGCTCATCTTGTGCAGGCCGCCGGTGCCCATCAGCGACCAGTGGCTCTCCAGGTCCTTGATCCCGCCCAGATCGTAGTAGTCGGCCATGAACTCGGCCCCGGCCGGCGTGTACGTGCCGTCGGTCCAGGCATTGGCGGTGAGCAGCACATCGCCGCCGAAGTAGGAGAACTGGGGTGTGCGCACGTCGTAGAACCCCTGGTCCCGGCTGCAGGTGATAACGCCGCCATAGCCTTCGGGAACGAAGTAATTGATGAAACTGCCGGTCCAGGCATCAATCTCCTCCAGCGCATCCCAGCATTGATCGAGGTGGTTGCTGATGCTCGACGACAGATACGGATTGCTGGTGATGTATCGTGCCGCGGCGGTGCGCAGAAGGCCGTCGGCCGGAGGAACGCCGGCGGTGCTGTTGTAATCGTGCAGCGAGGCCTGGGTGCCGAATGAGTTCAACGTGGTGATGCCCACAACGTACCCGGGCCAGGCAAGCCCCACCCAGGCCATGCCGGTGTAGTTCGGTTCCCAGGCGCAGAGGACGTGGTGGTTGATCTGGGGGAAGGGGTTGCCGAAGTCGAGGCGACGGGTGGAAAGTGTCCTGACCGGGTCCTCCACGAACTGGCCCCAGCAGCTGTGCGAGCGGCAGGCCGGCGGATAGCTCCAGTCGCCGTAGCCGTTGATCACCTTGAGGTCCAGGTTGTCGATCTCCTCGTCGGGATAGCGCTCGGCCAGGGCCTCCACCATGCCGTTCAGTTCATCCTCGAGGAAAACAGGCATCCCCGGCGACCAGCTGGCGGCGTCCATGGCCTGGCGCACGGTATCGTAGCCGCTGCCCAGCAAGTCCACCAACTGGTGGTGCTGGGCCACGATATGCTCGGCGAGCAGGTATGCGTGGGCGTAGCCCATCTCCTGGTGACTGCCCCAGACATGGAGCACGGTATAGCCCTTGCCCTCGGCGTCGAGCTGCTGATCGAGGATCACGCCGTTTACCGCCGCTGCCGGCGGGGCGGCCAGCGAGATGGCGAAGAGCGTGCAGAGGATGATGGCGACGGGGAGCCGATGCGAGGGCTTCCGGTCGGGGGCTCCGGCAACACGTGGTTGTGACATGGCGGACCTCCAGGAATCCTATCTCCACCCGGGCGGCATCGGGGCTGGGCCGGGTCGTCGAGGAATCGGTTGACATGCAGTTCAGGAGCGTATGGATCAGCTGGATCGTAGATTGAAGATATCACGGTGTGACAGCCCTCACAAAATCAGAAAAATGCCAGATGTTGATCCATGTTAAATAAACTTGACAATATGTAAAACAAGATTTACATTGCAGGCATGAAACCAAAGCATCAAATCAGGAGCAGGCTGAAGCAGCATCGATTGATAACCGACGGCATGACCCAGCAGGAACTGGCCGACCGTGTCGGCGTCACCCGCCAGACGATCCTCTCCATCGAGAAGGGGAACTACACCCCATCGGTGGCCCTGGCGTTACGGCTGGCGAGGGTTTTCGATGTGCCTGTGGAAGCGCTCTTCGAGCTGGAGGGAGGAGAAGACCATGCCTGAGCCCGCTGTCCGGCACCGCTGGCCGGGGGGCACCGGCCTGCTGCTTATTGCCGCGTCGGTGGTGCCCGAGGAGGAACTGCACCGCCGCAGTTGAATGTTCTCGCTGCCCAGCGTAGCTCAGGCTTTCCGGTCGCTGACGCTGCCGGGCAGGTAGTGCTCCACCATGCGCAGCACCAGGTCCGGGTCGATGGTTTCGTGGCCGTTGGACTCGATGCGGATGGCCGCGGGCTGGTCGCTGCCCGGCTCCCGCGGCTCGCTGAAGATCACCCGCCCCTCAACGGCGTCGAAGAGGTGGATGTCGGCCCCGGGCCAATCCCGGTTCAAGGCGGCGATGAAGTCGATGACATCGTTTCCCTCGGTGAGCATGTCCGAGAGAAAGAGCGTCACTTCACCCCCCAGGGCCTTGATGTCCTGCGACACCTCGAGGGCCAGGGCCGGCGAGTGGAAAACCTTGACCTCGAAGCGGCCGTCCAGGCGTTCCCGCGCCGGGTTCCGTTCCCATGCCTCCGCCTCGAGGTTCGGTGTGGCCACGAGGACCACCGGCAGCCGATGATCCACTCCCCTCCGCGATTGGTTCGGCATTATTCCTCCGCTTCTCCGGGATAGCCGGACCCTTGTCCTGGTGCTGGTTTTCGTGCTTGCCTGACAACTGTTTCCAACTGCCCTGATATATAGAACGTCCATGAAGCGAAAGTTAGGGTATCTTACGTAATTTTTTTTGAACTTCTTGCCATTCTTGTCGTGCGGTGTTGGCATCAGATGGTTCTCCGATGCTATTCTGAATATTCTTTAATGGGCCACGACCGGGCCAGCTCGCCAACCGGCGGGCCCGTGAAACGCCGAGCCATTTGACAGGGGCATCACCGTGGATTCACTGACCCAGCTCGCCTCCGGCGCCGCCGTTGGCGAGGCCGTACTCGGCCGTCGGGTTGGCCGCAAGGCGATGTTCTGGGGCGCTGTCCTGGGGACATTACCCGACCTGGACGTTTTCATCCCCCTGGGCAGCCCGGTGGAGGATTTTGTCTACCACCGCGGGTTCAGTCACTCCGTCTTCCTCCTCGCCGCACTCTCGCCCCTGGCCGGCTGGCTGATCAGCCGGGTCCACCGAAGCACTCGCGAGCACCTCAGGGGCTGGGTGCTGCTGGCCTTCCTCGTCTTCGAGTCGGCCGTGCTGCTCGACTTGCTCACCGTCTACGGCACGCGGATCCTCTGGCCTTTCGACAACACGCCCCTGGCCTGGCCGATCCTCTTCATCGTCGACCCGCTGTTCACGCTGCCCCTGGTTGGCGGGGTGTTGGCAGCGCTGCTGATGACCCGCAAGAAGCCAGTGGGCCGACGACTCAATGCCATCGGTCTGGCAATGAGCATGGGGTATCTCGTCTGGGCCGGCGGCGTGAGGGAGTTCGCGGACCACCGGGTGGAATCGAAGCTGGCCCGGCAGGATGTTCCGTATACCGCCCTGATCGCTTCACCGGCGCCATTTACCACATTCCTGCACCGCTACGTGGGTCTCGACGGCGACCGCTACTTCGAAACCTACTACTCGATTTTCGACGGTGACGCCCCTCTCGCCGTCAGGCACTACCCGCGGAATCTGGCCCTGCTCGAAGGTCTCGAGCATCACCCGCCGGTTGAGCAGCTGCAGTGGTTTTCACGGGGATTTTACGCACCGTCGCGAAAGGGGGGCGACATCGTGGTCAGTGATCTGCGCATGGGATCGGAACCCTTCTACGTCTTCACCTTCGCCGTGGCGCGGGACGACGGGGCCGGTGTGCGGCCGATCCCTCCCGAGCAGCAGCGAATACGGGTTGACCGGCGCCAGCTGGGCTGGGTCTGGAAACGGATCTGGCAGCCGCTGCCGACACCAGGTTGATCCCTGCACGACGACTTCGCCCGGGCCGGCCGCATCCGCATTCAAGACCAGCGTGCGTACGATTTCCGTCACGTGGTTATCCGCCCGGCACTGATGACGGCCGAAGAGCTCCAGGACGGCGCTGACTGGCTCTACCGCAGCTTCTACCGCCTGGACCGCATTCTGCTCCGCACCCTGCGGACCTTCTGGACCGTGGGAGCGATCCAGGCCCTGGTCATCCTCAAACTGAATCTGACTTACCGCTACGACAACATCCGTGAGGGTATCCGGGGGAGAGATCCGGGGAGGACGCGGTGGTGGAGCGCTTCCCCGGCCCCGGTGAAGCATTGCGACCAGGTGGCCTGACCGTTTTTATCAGTGTGCCATTCCCGGATCACGGTGGCGGGAGGATCAGATTCGCCAGTATTGTTATTTTTTACCCGATATGCGGCGCTTCAGCGCGGCGATCCGCGCCTTGCACGTTTCCTGGTCCAGCGACCAGAGCTGCTGCTCCAGTTCGAGCTGTACGGCCGTTCCGTGATCGTTCACGGCAACCATGCCGCCCATGAGGGCCTTGAGCCGATTCGACAGTTCCGGCGGCGTGGACGCGGCACGTTTGCCGAGGCGGAGCGCCTCCTCGAGCAGCGCGTCGTCTTCGACACATGTCCAGGCCAGCCCCCGCCGGGCCGCCGCCTCGCCGTCCAGCCCCTCACCGCAGAGCACCACCGCCGCGGCGCCCTGGGGCCCGAGCAGTTGCTGCATCATCCAGGTGTGGCCGCCCCCGGGGTGGAGGGCGATGTCGATGAAACGGGATTCGAAGCGCGCTTTCTTCCCGGCCACTCGCACGTCGCAGGCCAGGGCGAGGTTCAGTCCGGCGCCCACGGCCGGCCCGTTCACCGCGGCGATGGTGGGGAAGGGGAAACGGGCCACGGCAAGGAAACCGCTGTAGATCCGCTCGAGCTTCTCCCGGTCGGCATTTTCCAGGTCGTCGAGCACCGCGCCGGCGGAGAAAGCCGGGGGCTCGCCGGTGATCACCAGCGCCCCGCAGTCGTCCGAGGCGGCCAGCCCCTCGAGGGCGGTGACGATCTCCTCGGCCAATGCCAGCGAGATGGCATTGCGTCTTCCGGGGTCGTTCAGCGTGACCATGGCCACGCGGTCGTGCATCTCGGTGCGGAGCAGGCTCATTTCTCATCCCTCGGGGCTTGAAACCATTACGTCGGGGTGTCTGCCGGATACCGTGGCCATGGTAGTCGGAGCGCCGGGGCAAGTCCACCCCGGCCGCTTGCGTTTGCGACGGAAGTATGACATCCAGATCGATTGCGGTGAGTAGATGGTGATCGAGCTTCGAAGAGTCCGTCAACCACGAGTTGCAGTTACTGGCTCAAGGTGACACTCCGTCCCAGGGGCTGCGGAATAGGGCGACCTTGTTCACGGGCCGTGTCGATCCAGAGGATCATGGCCTCCTGGGCGTTCTTGAGTGCTTCTTCGTGCGTCGCACCATGAGCCATGCAGCCTGGGAGCTCTGGCACCTCCGCCACGAAACAACAGTCCTCATTGCTCCAGAAGATGCTGATCTCGTATCTGTTCATCGCCGCTCCTCGTCGAGACCATATTTGAGGATGATCTTTCGCACCTGCCTGACCTGGTAAGGCTTAGCCTCTCCGGAGGACTTTTGCAGGTTGATCATTTCACTGATGCCCTCTTTCCAGAAGATGTTGTGGCTTCCTCTGGATCTGGATCGGAAGCCCAGCTGCTCCAGCATCGAGAAGAGTTCGAGAAACGATATCGACGCATCCGCCCGGCCACTGAGGACCCGGGCCAGCGTTCTCTTCCAACCCATTGCGATTATACCCCCATTCACGGATATTGGATCCCTGTCCTGCGGGAAATGCCGCTAAGAGAGAGGCCCGAGGATGGGAATGAAGCAAGGGGCGTACCGGAATTGGGCAGTGTAACTGGCGGACTGTTTTCGTGAGGGGCGAATACCTTCCATTTCCGCTTGTTGGACACCACGCCGGCACCGTACAACCAGCCGCCCTACCCGCCGTCGGGGGATTCCGTGACTCGGGTGAGGTCTGTGGTCGCGACATTGCCCTGAGGGATTCTGCATCAGAAAGGAATGGGCCACCTTGGAATCCTGTCTTGCTTGGCTTGACATATTTAAAGTTGTAACTTAAATTACACATATTATGAAATACAGGGCCAGGACACTCGAGAAGGATCTGAAGCGGGCCGCCAGGGCGTTTTCGGCAACGATCCTGACCGGTCCGCGCCGCTCGGGGAAAACGACGCTGCTTCAGCACTGCTTCCCCAAGGCCGCCTATG
>Ga0180436_10000955_pt1 | contig 28863 bp, 23 predicted proteins | sample SS_ome_2_FD_132434 | JGI IMG/M metagenome (GOLD analysis project Ga0180436, IMG submission 132434) | Hypersaline lake sediment archaeal communities from the Salton Sea, California, USA - SS_3_S_2 metaG | ecosystem: Environmental > Aquatic > Non-marine Saline and Alkaline > Hypersaline >... | reverse complement strand
GTCGGATGTTGCCCGCCTCGTTCAGGGTGATAACCACTCCAGAAACATGTAGCGCGTTGTTGGTCGACATGTGATGAGTCCTGGCCAAAAGCCCCAAAACCTATCCTACAGGACCGGTTGCAGGAATACGGCGGGATGGAGCAGAGAATAAATTGATTGACCGGACTGTCGCTTCTGGCCGGTTTCTGAGATTGGCGACCAAATCAGCCTGACTTCCGCTATGTGCGAACGAGCGGAACCAAGCTGATTTTGGTGCGTCTTAGCTGTTGTCTACCCGGTGCGGACGTTCGTATCGTGGATCTCGGGGCTCGTGGGTCACGTCAACGCCAAAGCAAAACAAACATCAATGCGACACTGACCAGAGATGCCACGACAGTTCTGATCGAGTTCCATCTGACCCAGCGGTCCTCAAAGACGCTTCGGGCTGATGCGAGCGCATCCTTATCCATAGCGTCGACATCCAGTCTTTGAAGGGTATTGTTCAGCGGCACATTTATCCTGAACGTTGGCACCTGTACTCCCATGACGTACACGAGCGCGCTAACGATAACGAATACTCGCTCTATGCCGTCGAGTTGCAGGCCACCCATCACCGCCGACAACAGTAGCGTCACAACAGAACCCATCCAGACCAAGCCAAAGACAGGCTGGCCGACCTGGATGACGCCGTCGATCACTTGAAACGAACGGATGAACTCTCTATCGCCCAACTTTCCAATTCCGGGCATCACCACCGATGCAAACGCAAAGACCAATCCTGCTGTTAAGGCACATAGTAACGTTGCGAGGATCAAGACAAGCTCTAAGAAAAACATGGTTCATTCTCCGATTTAGCGTGTATCGAGTTTATGAGAAGTGCGGGCGATACGCAGGCACAGCGCCCGCTCCGGTATCACGCCGCGGCATTCCAGAGGCCGGTGCCGGCAACGTCTCTGGCATAGTCAGCAAAGTCTTTCGGCTGCCGATCCAGAGCACGTTGCACACCATCCGTAAGGTAGGCATTGCGACCGTCCAGTACGGTCGCAAAAAGATAATCGAGCATCCACAGTACGTCCTGAGGCGCGCCGGACTCGGCAACACCTTGCACGAATGCATCGTGCGGCACCGGCGTGTACTTGATAGTCCGGCCGGTTGCATTCGACAGTTCTTCCGCGATGTCACCCAAGGTCAGCATTCGCGGCCCCGTTACTTCGTAGAGTTCGCCGGCGTGGCCTGGTTGAGTCAGCGCAACTACTGCGACTTCTGCGATGTCATCGGCATCGACATAGGGCTCCGGCGTTGACACATCGGGCAGGGTGATCTGCCCAGCCTGCACCATGTCGATAAACGCGCCCTCCGAGAAGTTCTGGTTGAACCAGCTTGCGCGTACGATTGTCCAGTCGATGCCACTGGCCTGGATAATCGCCTCGCAGGCCTGAGCTTCCTCTTCACCCCGTCCTGAAAGCAGCACCAGGTGCTTCACTCCGGCCACGCGTGCTCGGCGAACAAGTTCGCTGATTGAGTCGGTAGCACCGGGCATTGCCAAATCGGGTGCATAGTTGATGTAGATCTTGCTCACGCCCTCAATACACTCATCCCAGGTAGCGGAGTTGTTCCAGTCAAAGGCGGGCGAGGCGGATCGCGAGCCCAGCCGCACGGGGACGCCCAGGTCCCCGAGAGAAGAGACGATTCGGCGGCCAGTCTTACCGGTGGCGCCCAAGACCAGGACAAGTTCATTACTGCTGGTCGTGTTTGTTTGTGCGGTCATGCGAATGCTCCTAAAGTGTGGTTAACGTACGAGCATATCTTCGCGTGCCAACGAGTTTCGTTATTGGCCGGCGCTGCCAATTTTTTAGCCGGGTACGCCAAGTAGGGTCTTGAACGGAAACTTGGGAATTTCGGTCACCGACCTGTTTCTTATCGCTTTATGAGTGTTTGAATGAGCCAGATAACATCTCTCTATGTATACAAAGTCGTCAGCCAGGCGAGCCCAGGTGTTGACACTGAAGACCTTGTCAAACAGCTCGGCCTTGACCCAGACGGCCCCATAGATCCGACCAGGATGGTTTCGTCGTCTGCGTATTACGATTTCTTTGCCACACTGGCCGAACGTGATCCAAATGGTCTGGCGCTGCCGCTTCGTATTGGTGCAGCTATGCGCAGCGACGAGTACGGTGCTTTCGGTCTCGCATGGAAGTCTGCGCCAAATCTGCGCGGTTCCTACGCGAGATCGGCGCGGTACGGCCATGTTCTTGGCAGCGCAGAGACCTACTCTGTTGAGAAATGCCCCGGTGGTCTGTTTTTTAACCTCGAAAAGTCCGGAGATGGTCGAATGGGTATGCTGCTTTCAAACGAAGCTAGCATGTCGGCAGTTGATACGATCAGCAGAGAAGTAAGCACCGATAACTTCGTGCCACTGGCGATCCATTTCAAACATGCGCCTAGAGGGGATATCTCCGTGTACGAGGCACATTTTGGCTGCCCAGTTCACTTTGAATCTGGGCGCGATGCCCTTTTGGTCAGTGAAGAAAGCATCGATGCCCCGAATAGACTCGGTGACGAGACGATAGCTGGTTTTTTTGATCGCCATCTCGAGCAGCAACTGGCTTCGCTCACACAAGATAGTACCCTCGAACTTCGAGTTCGGCGCGCCGTTGCAAATGTGCTTAGCGAAGGTGTACCCACACTGTCGTCTATCGCCTCAGAATTTGCGATGAGTGGTCGAACGCTACAGAGGCGGCTATCTGAGGGTGGTCATTCGTTTCAGAGCGTTGTTGATATGGCCAGGAAAGGTCTTGCCCAACGTTTACTAAGTGAAACTGACTACAGTCTCGCCGAAGTGGCATTCCTCACTGGTTTTGCCGAGCAGAGCGGCTTCACAAGAGCTTTCAAACGTTGGGCAGGCCAAACGCCCCGCTCATATCGATTGGGCACCCGCACGCTCCAATAGAACGCAATTGAGCTTTTCTCAGGCAATGCTAGAGGCAATTATTAGTGGGGTGTGAATTCATCAGGATCGAGCGCTTGTGCCACTCTCTCAACCGAAGGTCCGGTTTTGGCCGCTCTCTGAGGTGAGCGGCCTTCATGATGCTTCCGCAACGCGCCGGTCAGCGGAACCAAGCTGATTCTTGTGTGTGACCGCGGCTAACGACCCTGAGCGAAGGTTGGTGTGGTACAGTTTTGAATCGTTGCTCTTGACCCAAAGCGAACGGTCGCTCAAGTCTCGACCAATCCATTTCTAAATATCTCTACTTAAGCTATTAACGGTCAACGCATGATCCTCCGACGTATCTCAGAAAACGTACGATCACAGAATTGGTTCGCGGTGGCGATCGAATTTGTCATCGTCGTTGTCGGCGTGTTTATGGGCTTACAGGTTCAGGACTGGAATGACGCACGCAAGGAGCGCATCGAAGAGCACGGTCTGCTCAGCCGCCTTCATGTCGAAACACTGGAACTACTCGAGACACAGCGGGAAGAGTTGATGGGTCTGCATGAGCGGGCCGACGTATTGATGGGTGTCAATCCCGTACTGTTTTCGCAGGAGCCATTGCGCGCCATTTCCAACTTTGAGTGTGAGCATATTGCAGCGTCACATGTCTTTAGACGGTCGCCGGACGAGCTGCCAGTCCTTGATGAGATGTTATCCACCGGGCGGTTTGACGTGTTGCAGGATGAAGACGTCAAGGAGCATTTGCGTAATTACGTGTTATTTCGCGGGCGCGCACGCGCTTACTATGAGGAAGCGACCAACGAGCTATTTCGATTACACAGCCGGTTCCCGGATCTGATAGCAATCGGTCGGGTGCCAATAGAAGCCGGGCACGTCGGGGGTTGGACCAGACTAAGCAGCGTAGGATTCCGATGGGACCCTGTTTGTGACGGCGAGAAGATGCGAGCAAGCCAGGCCTTTCTCAACGAGTATGTCGATAACCTGAGCCGAATCGGATCAATGATTCTGTTTACCGAACAGCGTCAGGAACATTTGGAACAACTTGAGTCCGCGCTATCCGCAAGGCTCGGTGTTAAATCAATTTCGGGATCGCAGGAGTAAGTTCACTTTAGACTTGTGCTTCCGCTACTGGCCGCTTGCTGATGTGAGCGGCCATTTTCATTGGACTTCCGAAATGTGCCAGCAACCGGAACTAGGCGCGTTTCTGTGCGCTTTGCCTGCAATCGACCCGCAGCGGACATTTGGTGGCTCGCCCTATAGACTCATCCTTACAACTGCTTGTGACCCAAAACGGATATCGATGACTGGCGGCCGAACTGCAGGAGCAACTGCCAATTTCCCTTGCGAGGACCAGGACAAGAACATGAACACTAATCTTGGCATGCATCGGACCCCAAAGCACTCCACGTTCGCCTCCGCAGGAGCGCTGCTGTCAGTTGCAATTTCGGCTTGGGCTACGACGCCGGTCGAAGTGGCAAAGCTCATGGCAGAGGATGGCGCCAGGAACGACTTCTTCGGCTTCAGCATCGCGCTCTCTGACGACACTGCACTGATTGGTGCCTTAAGGGATGACGACAACGGCGTCGATGCTGGCTCGGCCCACGTGCTAACCCGCATCGGGAACAGCTGGAGCCAGCAGGCCAAGCTCACTGCCGCGGATGGTGCGGCGGGAGACGAGTTTGGCGGCAATGTCGCGCTCGATGGCGACGTCGCAGTTATCGGAGCCAGACATGTCGACGACAAGGGCGCCAGTTCGGGTTCGACCTACGTGTTCACTCGCTCCGGGACTGACTGGAACCAGCAGGCCAAACTCATTGCCTCCGATGGTGCAGCCGGTGACGAGTTCGGCTACAGCGTTGCAATTTCGAGTGATACAGCAGTAATCGGGGCTCCACGTGACGACGACAAGGGCGATGACTCGGGTTCGGCCTACGTGTTCACAAGCTCTGGGGGCACTTGGCGCCAGCAGGCCAAACTCACCGCCACTGATGGCGCAGAAGGCGATGTCTTCGGAATCAGCGTTGCGATCTCCGGCGACACTGTGGTGATCGGAGCCGACCTGGCTGACGAGAAAGGCAGCAATTCAGGTGCGGCGTATGTGTTCAGCCGTTCTGGAAACACGTGGAGCCAGCAGGTCAAACTGACCGCTAACGACGGCGCGGAGGGCGACCTGTTTGGCATTCGGGTCACGCTTTCCGATGACACCGCTGTGATCGGAGCTGCCCGCGAAGACGGCAAGGGCGAGGACTCGGGCGCGGCATATGTTTTCGTTCGCTCCGGAAGCACGTGGGGCCAGCAGGCCAAGCTCAGCGCTGCCGACGGCGCAGCAAACGACAGGTTCGGCACCAGGGTCGCACTCTACGGTAACAGCGCGGTGATTGGGGCTATCCTTGACGACGCGATGTCCGAAAATTCGGGCTCGGCCTACGTGTTCACGCGTTCCGGAAGCACGTGGAGCCAGCAAGCCAAACTCACCGCCAGCGATGGCGCGGCCGATGATGTCTTTGGCTGGAGCGTATCGATCTACGGCGACACCGTGTTCATCGGGGCGCCAACGTCGATCATCACATCGCCCGGTGGAACGGGATCGGCGTACGTTTTCGAGATCAGCCACAACGAGGACATTGACCAGGATTGAAGCAATGTGGCTGCTGTTGAAATCCAAACACCGATCGACAAATGGCTGCTAGTGGCCGCTCTCTGAACTGAGCGGCCTTTTTCAGTGAACTTCGGCTATCCGCCCATGAGCGGAACCAGGCTGAAATCTACCCCCTTTCTCAGCTACCGACCCGAAGGAGAACTCGACAGATATTGAGAGGGCCCAGATGCTGCTTGTGGCTATTCCTGTTCGCCCCATCTATTCTTGCAGGCTATGAGCCTTCCCCGGATTCGCACAATCCTTCTCGCTCCGTTGGTACTCTTCGTCGCGTTTTACATGTTTGGTGTTATGGCCAATCTTCTCGACGATCAGCAGGTGGAACCGCTATCGAGCGCCAATACCGAGAGCATCCACGAAATTGCTGTCTTTGGAGCCAGCGGCACCGCAGGTGACGGCATCCTCAAGGCTGCACTGTCCGACCCGGATGTAAATACAATTCATGTCATTACTCGCCGAGCGACACCCCGTATCGAGACAGGTGTCGCGAGTGGCAAGGTCGCTATGACCAAACATATGGACTATCTTGACTACGCCGCCGTGAAGGACCAGTTCCGGGATGTGTCTGCTGTGTATTGGGCATTGGGGACCAGTTCTCGGAATGTGGATGATGAAACCTACAGTGTTATCCATGTCGATTTTCCTCTGCGGTTCGTGACGGAATGGTTGCAGATCAGCCAGAAATCGAATATCAGCTTTCACTACGTCAGTTCCAGCGATATCTCCGAAGACTCTTCCATGCATTGGGCTCGCGAGAAGGTTCGAGCTGAAAAGGAACTCTTCGCCCTGGCCGATGGAACGAAGCTAAAAGTGATCACCTACCGCCCCGACTACATAGGGCCAACGGAAGAGGAGGCGCACCTGGGTCAGGAGTTGCTGTACTGGTTCTTCGCACCGGTTCGGGCTGCCGTGCGAGCACAACGGATTGGTGAGACCATGCTGGAGGTTACTGTTCGAGGCGACGAGTTCAATAACGGGGATAAACTGGGGACGGCTTCTATTTTGCGCTATGGCGACGCCTATCGGAGTCGACAGTAACTGCGAAATGCGCTCGTTGATTTGATGCCATTTGAATTCAAGGCCGTTTCTGCACCTAGCCGGCTACTTGGACTTGCAACTAAGCCACATTGACTTCCGCAATGCGCCATCTTGCGGCATCAGGCTGTTTTTCATGGGTGAAGACGGCTAACGACCCGAAGGGAATCTTGGCGATATTCGGGCATTAATCTCTGCTATCGGCTGTGAGTTCACAGCCAGAAACGGAATTGAGGAAATTCTCAAGTTCTGAAACCTGTGTTTTCTCTCAACCACACCCAGCGGGTCTGGCTCCAACTTGGTTCTACAAGGTGGTAAGCCTTAATTGAAACAATTAGCACGTAACAAATTCGACACAAAAGCGTCCCCATATTGTGGCAGTCATTCTTGACCACCACGGAGGACATCCGGATGAGAACATGGTCTCGAAAAAGAAAATTAATTTTTGTACTAGCCCTATCCAGTATATTTTTTGTGATCTTGGCAAGCGCCCACAATGCAACACCACAGGTTGTGGCATCTCCACCGAAAGCCCCATCGAACCAAGAGCAATTCGGTAAGGTCATTGCGCTGATATCGTCTGGACTCGAAGAGAAGAACATTCCATCCGTCTCCATCGCCGTTGCGCACAAGGGCCAGGTCATTTGGGAGCAGTCTTTCGGATGGTCGGATCGCGAGAAGCAAATCAAAGCCACTGCGGACACGATCTACTCTTTGGCTTCGGTTACAAAACCGATGATCGCCACCGGCCTCATGGTTCTTGTGCAGCAGGGAAAAGTCGACCTTGATGCCCCGATCGAAAGATATATCGATCCAGGTCAATTGACAGTTTATGAGGGACAGGCCAAGGGGGTGACCCTCAGAAGGCTCCTCCATCACACGGCGGGACTACCGCAGCATTTCAACTATTTCTATATAGATGAACCCAACCAGCCACCGCCCCTTTCGCAGACTATCCGGCGCTTCGGAATCATCGTTCAACCACCTGGAGAGACTTTCTGCTATGCGAATCTCGGATATGCCCTGATTGGGGATATCATCGCTCGCGTCTCTGGGCGGCCTCTTGATGAGTTCATGCGGGAGGAGGTCTTTCAGCCTCTTGGTATGACAAAGACGCTTTTTGACCCCGATCCAGCAGACCTTCTGGAAGACATAGCCATCACCTATGGCAACAAGGGGGATAGTATCCCGCTCAAACGCTCGGATACACCCGGAGCCAGCCATGCCTACGCGAGCACTCGCGATCTCATCCGTTTCGGTATGTTCCATCTCAAAGACCACTTGGATGACCAGAAGGTGATCTTAAGTGACTCGATAATCGATCAGATGCAAAGCGAAAAGGACGGCACTGTTCATCCTGGGGCGGGGACCGAGTCCTACGGACTGGGCTGGTTTTTTCATGAAACGACTCAAGGTGTCCCAATGGTCTGGCATGAAGGGGGATGGACAGGAGCCAGTGCCATGCTGAAATTCATGCCATCTGAAGACATTGCGGTAGCCGTCTTGATGAATACATTTGACCCGGGACTAATCAAACAGATTGCTGATGAAGCCATTTATGCCCTTGCCCTGCCCCAAAAAGCTAAAGTGCTGGCAAAAGGAGCAGCGGCGCCTCAGTTCAAATTGCCCACAGGAAAGTACTCAGGGGAGATCCGCATCTATAACAAATCGGTTTCTCTAATGCTGGACCAAACCAATGACGGAGAATTGCATGCCTTTCTCGGAAATCCAACATCACAACCCCAAAGTGTCTTCGTCCTGCCTGCGTTTGTTCCCCGCGCACCAGATCAATTTCTAGGATCGTTTTCGGGGCCTATCGGTGACCCAAGCGCCGCAAGACTTCCTCATCAAATCTTTCTTGACTTGAGATTTTCTAATAATGAGCTTAAAGGTACAGCGTCTGCCATGACCCTGGGGGGTCTGCCATTCGGACCGCCTGAAGATCAACGAATGCATTTCCACATTCCATATCGTGTATCTCTAAAACGGATGAACTGATAGATGTGTGAATCCTTTAGGAAGATTGTGCCCTTTCAGCAAGGTTTTGCCCGGCTGTACTGATTTTGTGTCTGGCCCAAGGTGTGAAGGGCCACTTTTGGCCGCTCTCTGAACCGAGCGGCCTTTCTCAAATGTTGTTCTTTGCGAGACCCTGATAGACCAGTAAATAGCTAAGTCGTGACTTCAGTTCTTGGCCGATAGGTGACCAACCCAGTCCAACTGCGCAACCTTAAAGGAGTTCTCCTGTCCGCTGGACAGTGGAAATAGCAAGGCGTAAGAACATAAATCAGCCGGCCCTTGCTTGGGCATCACTGTTTCCAAAAGACACCAGCGCAAAATTGCTTGTAAAAAGCTAACTTGAATTTCGATCGAATAATTTGCTTGGGAACGAAAAAGAAAAAGCCACCCAAAGGTGGCTCTTCTCGGTCAAATATTTATTTTTTTATCAATGACCTGAATGTTGGCGCTCCCTAGGGGAATCGAACCCCTGTTTCAGCCTTGAGAGGGCCGCGTCCTAACCGCTAGACGAAGGGAGCGTCGAGGTATTGACCGGTTCCTGATACGGGGTGCGTTTCAGGACGCATATGGTAAACTGGCGCGTCTCCCGGATTCAACCGCAAGTAGAACAAAAATCATCAACGAGTACGTCACTATTACCCCGTCCGAGCACGGCATCCGACTCAAGGAGTTGTGCCCGCACGCCAGCGAAGTCGTCAAGGATTTGCAGGACGCCGGCTACGAGGCCTTCATCGTCGGCGGCAGCGTGCGCGACCTGCTGCTGGGCAAGGCGCCCAAGGACTTCGACGTGGCCACCAGCGCCACCCCCGAGGAAGTGCACGACGTGTTTCCGCGCTGCCGGCTGATCGGCCGGCGGTTCCGCTTGGCGCATGTACGCAAAGGCGGCTCCCTGATCGAGGTGGCGACGTTCCGCGGCGTGGCCAGGCCCGACGACGACGACCACGAACTCGATAACGGCCGCATCCTGCGCGACAACGTGTTCGGCAACGTCGAGGAGGACGCCCTCCGGCGCGATTTTACGATCAACGCGCTGTTCCTCGATCCGGTCAGCGGCGAGATCCGCGATTACGTGGGTGGGTACCGGGACCTGGCCGAGCGACGCTTGCGCCTGATCGGCGACCCGGACGTGCGCTACACGGAAGACCCCGTGCGCCTGTTGCGCGCGGCGCGGTTCGAGGCCAAGCTCGGCGTGGTGCCGGATGAAGCGACGGCCGAAGCCATTCCGCGGCTGTCGAACCTGCTGGCGAACGTTCCCCCGGCCCGCTTGTTCGAAGAGGTCAACAAGCTGTTCCTGACCGGGCACGGGCTGCGCAGCATGGAGGCCTTGCAGCGGTTCGGCTTGAGCCGGGCGCTGTTCCCGGCCATGCCGAGGGGTTCCGGCAAGGGCAAGGTGCGCATCGGCACCGTGCTGCGCAAAACCCTGGAAAATACCGACGATAGGGTACGCCGCGGGCTGCCGGTTACACCCGCTTTCCTGTTCGCTGCACTGCTCTGGCAGCCCGTGCGGGAGCGTGCCGACCGGCTGGTGGAAAAGGGCGAATCCGAGTACATGGCCATCCTGGCCGCCTCGGAGGAGGTGATCGCCGAGCAGGCCGTCCGCACCGCCATACCTCGCCGTTACAGCGCGGTCACCCGGCAGATCTGGCTGATGCAGGCCCGGTTCACCAAGACCCGCGGCAAGCGCTGGAAGCGGCTGCTGTACGAAGAACGGTTCCGTGCCGGCTATGATTTTCTCCTGTTGCGGGCCGAGGAAGATCCCGAATTGCTGCCTTTGTGCGAGTTCTGGACCGAGGCGCAAAAAGGCATAAAGCTGCCCAAGCCCACCCGCCGGGACCGGGGCCATCATCGCGATCGCCCCCGCCGCGGAAGACGGCGTTCCTGAAGTATTTCTGCTTGTTGCAATAATCCAAATTAGTGGTATTATTACAACCAACCCCACGAAACTTCCCAGTTTCCTGGGGGCGCAGGGCGCGAAAGACGGGTACATCACTCCAAAAGTCTGCCTCTCCTCCTAACCGAGGAGAGGTTTTTTTTTGGGCTGATGAAATAGCCCTGATCGAGATGTGGGCCTGAAACTCCGCTGTACAGGGCCTTGCAGACCGAACGAGATCAGCGAGACACAGCCCGTGGCCGCCCGCATGGCCTGTTCCAGGGGAGGAAATAGACGTGGTTTCGCCCCGTGCCCGATCGAATTGTGCCGAAAATTCCGGTGTCTCAAAAAAGCGACAGAGTTTCCCGGTCGACCGTGTGACCACCCTCTTGTTGCATAAATACAACATCGGCGGCAATCCCCTCGGCAAGCGCGTGCATTTTCATCGCGAGGCACCCGGGGGCTTGCGTGGCCTTTTCTCTGTTGGGGGGGTCGGTTAAGCTTCCGTTCCTGACCGTGGCATATCCGATGGAACCCTGAATCTATGGCAACGACGCCTTACAATCCGGCCGAAATCGAGGTCCGGGTGCAACAGCGCTGGGAGGCCGGGAAAGCCTTCGAAGTGAACGAAGAACCGGGCCTAGAAAAATTCTACTGCCTCTCCATGTTGCCTTATCCGTCCGGCGCACTTCACATGGGCCACGTGCGGAATTACACCATCGGCGACGTCATCAGCCGCTACCACCGGATGCGGGGCAAGAACGTGCTGCAGCCGATGGGTTGGGACGCCTTCGGGCTGCCGGCCGAGAACGCGGCGATCAAGAACAGGACCGCGCCCGCGCGCTGGACTTACGCCAACATCGAGCACATGCGGGGCCAGCTCAAGCGCCTGGGTTTTGCCTACGACTGGACGCGCGAGTTCGCGACCTGCTCGCCGGACTACTACCGCTGGGAACAGTTGATGTTCACGCGGCTGATGAAAAAGGGGCTGGCCTACCGGAAAGACGCCGAGGTCAACTGGGACCCGGTGGACCAGACCGTGCTGGCCAACGAGCAGGTGGTCGACGGCCGCGGCTGGCGTTCCGGCGCGGTGGTCGAGCGCAAGAAGATTACCCAGTGGTTCCTGAAGATCACCGACTACGCGGAGGAACTGCTGCAGGGCCTGGACGAGCTCGAGGGCTGGCCGGATGCGGTGAAGACCATGCAGCGTAACTGGATCGGCCGCTCCGAGGGCTGCGAGTTCGAAATGAAGGTCTGCGACGCGGACGGCGTTGCCGACCCGCGCGACCTGGGCGTGCGTGTGTTCACGACGCGGCCCGACACATCCTTCGGCATGACGTACGCCGTATTGGCGCCCGAGCACGAGCTGGTCGCGCAGATTACCCCGGAAGCGCAGCGCGAGGCCGTCGAGGCCTTCGTCGCGCAGGTCGCGCAGGCCTCCGAGGAAGATCGGCTGTCGGAAGAGGGCGGCCTGGAGAAACGCGGCGTATTCACCGGCGCCTACCTGTACAACCCCTTCACCGAAAAGCCGGTGCCGCTCTACCTGGCCGACTACGTGCTGATGGGCTACGGCACCGGCGCCATCATGGCGGTGCCCGGCCAGGACCAGCGCGACTGGGATTTCGCCAGGGTGCACGGCCTGCCGATCGTGCGCACCGTGCAACCGCCCGAGGGCTGGGAAGGCGAGGCCTACGTCGAGGATGGGCCGGCCATCAACAGCGATTGGCTGAACGGGCTGGAAGTGGCCGAGGCGAAGGAGGCGGCCACCGCTTGGCTGGAGCAGCAGGGCATCGGCGAGCGCAAGGTGAACTACCGCCTGCGCGACTGGGGCGTCAGCCGCCAGCGCTACTGGGGCTGCCCGATACCGGTCATTTACTGCGACGACTGCGGGCCGGTGCCGGTGCCGGAAGACCAGCTGCCCGTGGTGCTGCCGGAAGACGTCGAGTTCATGGGCGTGCAGTCGCCGATCAAGGCCGACCCCGAGTGGCGCAGGACCACCTGCCCGGAATGCGGCGGCGCGGCCGAGCGCGAGACCGACACCTTCGACACCTTCATGGAGTCTTCCTGGTATTACGCGCGTTATTGCTGCCCCGGCGCCGACGCCATGGTGGACGACCGCGTCCGCTACTGGACGCCGATCGACCAGTACATCGGCGGCATCGAGCACGCCATCCTGCACCTGATGTATTTCCGCTTTTTCCACAAGCTGATGCGCGACGAGGGCATGGTCGATTCCGACGAGCCTGCCACGCGTCTGCTGTGCCAGGGCATGGTGGTGGCCGATACCTATTACCGTGAAGAGAAGGATGGTTCGCTGCACTGGTATAACCCCGCGGACGTCGAGGTGGAACGCGACGACAAGGGCAAGCCGGTCGGCGCGGTGCTGCGCGAGGACGGCCGGCCCGTGGAGATCGGCGGTGTCGAGAAGATGTCGAAATCCAAGAACAACGGCGTCGACCCGCAGAGCATGGTGGACCGTTACGGAGCCGACACCGTGCGCCTGTTCTCGGTGTCCGACTCGCCCGCCAACCAGTCGCTGGAATGGTCGGACTCGGGCGTCGAGGGCGCATTCCGCTTCCTCAAGCGCGTCTGGACCCAGGTCATGGACCACGTCGAAGCCGGGCCCTGCGAGCCGCTCGACAGCGCCGCGCTGAACGAGGAGCAGAAGACCATGCGGCGGCGCCTGCACGATACGATCGCCAAGGTCAGCGACGACATCGAGCGGCGCTACACCTTCAACACCGCGATTGCCGCGATCATGGAACTCGGCAACCACCTGGCCCGATTCAAATCCGGTGACGCGCAGTCGCGCGCGGTTGCGCAGGAAGCCTGGATGGCGATCGTCCGCATGCTGTCGCCGATCGCGCCCCACGCGACCGAGGAACTGTGGACGGCCCTCGGGGGCGAGGGACCGTTGATCAATGCCGCCTGGCCCGAGGTGGATGAAGCGGCGCGTGTCAGGACCGCGGTGACCCTGGTGGTCCAGGTCAACGGCAAGGTCCGCGCCAAGGTGGAACTGGCGGCCGGCGCTTCGAAGGACGACGCGCTGGAAGCGGCCCTGGCCGTCGACAACGTGCAGCGGCACATGGACGGCAAGGCGGTACGCAAAGTCATCCACGTGCCGGACCGCCTTCTGAACCTCGTGGTGGGCTGAGCCATGAACCGTCGATCCGTCGTCCTGTCGCTTGCCTTGCTGCCCCTGCTGGCGGCCTGCGGCTTCCAGTTGCGGGGCGAGGCCGGCCTGCCGCCGGAGATGGCTCAGACCGAGATCGTGGTCGAAGACCAGGACAGCCTGCTGGTCCGCCGGGTTCGCACCTTGCTGGAACAGAACGGGGTGCGGATCGTCTCCGGGCAGGAGGCCACCGCGATACTGGAGATCCCGACCAACGAACCGGTCACCTCGGTGCTGACGATCGGTGACACTGCGCGGGTCCAGGAGTACCGCGTCAGCCACACGGTGCAGTTCCGCTTGCTGGACGCCGGCGGCCGGGAAATGCTCAGCCTGCAGACCCTGAGCCAGAGCCGGGAGATCAGTTTCGACGACCAGCGTATCCTCGCGGCCTCGAGAGAGGACGAGTACCTGCGACGGGACCTGGCGGAAGACCTGGCCCGGATGATGGTGAGCCGCCTGGAATCCGTGTCCGCGGAAGCGAACTGACCCGCATGACGACCACGCGTCCGGAGCAATTGCCCGCTCTGCTCGAACGCGGCCTGGCGCCCGTTTACCTGCTCGCCGGCGCCGAACCCCTGCTGCTCCAGGAATGTCGCGACCAGGTGATTCACGCAGCCCAGGCCGAGGGGTTCACCGAACGCTCGGTGTTCGAGGCGGGCGCCCGCTTCGATTGGGGCCGGCTGGCCGAGGAATCGGCCGCGCCGTCGCTGTTCGCCTCGCGCAAGATACTGGATATACGCCTGCCGAACGGCAAGCCGGGCCAGGAGGGCGCCGCGGCGCTGACCGAAATGGCGCAAAGCCCCGACCCCGACGTGCTGTTGCTGGTGTCCAGCGGCGACTGGAGCAAGGCCATGGGCCGCCTGAAATGGACCGGCGCCCTGGCGGCGGCCGGCGTGCTGGTGGAAATCTGGCCCGTGCGCCCGGGGGACCTGCCCGCCTGGATCCGAAAACGCATGCAGGCGGCCGGGCTGCGGCCCGAACCCGAGGCCGTCAACCTGCTGGCCGAGCTGGTCGAGGGCAATCTGCTGGCGGCGCAGCAGGAAATCCAGAAGCTGCTCCTGGTCGGCGACGATCCGCAGGTGACGGTCGACCGCATTACTGAAGCGGTTGCCAACAGCGCGCGGTTCGACGCGTTTCGCCTGGTGGACTGCGCGCTGGCGGGCCGGCTGGACGAAAGCCTGCGCGTGGCCGCGGGCCTGCAGCGCACCGGCGTGGCGATCCAGCCGGTATATGCAGCGCTGTACCGCGAACTGATGGTGACGGAAACGGTCCGGGCCGCCACCGCCGCCGGCGAAGACCCGGCTGGAGCGTTCCGCCGGCTGCGCGTCTGGCCCGCGCGCCAGGCGGCGGTCCGGCAGGCGCTGCAGCGGCTCTCGGCCCGCGATCTCGGCGAAGCGATCCGCGGGCTGTCGCTGATCGACCGCCAGAGCAAGGGCCGTGCCGGGGGCGACGCCTGGCAGACGCTGGACCGACTGCTGTGGTTCATCTGCGATCCGCGGAAGGCGGACTGGCCGTGATCGACGGGGCGCTGGGCATCCTGGGCGGAACCTTCGATCCGGTCCACCACGGTCATTTGCGCTCGGCGGTCGAAGTGCGCGAACAGCTCGGCCTGTCCGAGGTCCGGCTGGTGCCCGCTGCGCGACCGCCCCACCGCGAAGCGCCGTGTGCCTCGGCCACGCACCGCCTGGCGATGGTGGAGCTCGCGCTCTCGGAAACCCCCGGCTTGCGCGCCGACGACCGCGAAATTCGCCGCGAGGGGCCTTCCTGGATGGTCGATACCCTCGCTTCGTTTCGCGCCGAGATGCCCGGGCGGCCGCTGTTTCTGATCATCGGGCAGGACGCCGCCAACGGTCTCGATCGCTGGCATCGCTGGCGCGAGTTGTTCGAGTTCGCGCACCTCGCCATCATGCGCCGTCCGGATGCCCGCGTGGACTATGCTGCGGAACTCGCCCGGGAAGTGGCGCAGCGCGAAGCGCAGAAGTCTGAAGAACTGCTGGTCCGACCGGCTGGCGGTTGCGTCGCGCTGCCGGTCACGGCCCTCGACATCTCGGCCACGGCGATCCGGCGCCTGGTGGCGGCGGGCCGCTCGCCGGCCTTCCTGACGCCGGACCCGGTCATTGCCTACATGCGCCGGGAAGGGCTGTACTCCGGTCCGGAATCCGCGTGATAGAATGGCGCCGTACCAAGAAGGGAACGTGCATTTGACGATTCAACCATCTCCACGGGACGATCTGTCCTTCGAACAACTCAGGGACCTGGTCACCGCCGCCCTGGAAGACTTCAAAGCCATCGACATCCAGCATCTCGACGTATCCGGTCAGAACCCGCTGACGGACATGTTCGTGATTGCCTCGGGCAGTTCGGTGCGCCATATCAAGTCGATGGCGGACAACCTGATCGTGAAGGCCAAGGAAGCCGGGGTGCAACCGCTCGGTGTGGAGGGCGACCGCCAGGCCGAGTGGGTGCTGGTCGACCTGAACGATATCATCGTGCACCTGATGCTTCCCCAGACCCGGGCGTTCTACAACCTGGAAAAGCTCTGGGAGGCCAGCAGCCAGCAACGCAGCGGCCACCAACCGGCCGGCTGAGGCCGAATCCGAATCATGGATCTGACGGTAGCCGCTGTCGGCACCCGGATGCCGGCGTGGGTCCAGGAAGCGTGGACGGCGTACGCGCGGCGCTTTCCGCGAGGCTTGTCGCTGCGAGTCAGGGAGATCACGCTGGCGAAGCGCGGGAACAACGCCGACGTCGCGGCGCTGCAGAGGGCCGAGGCCGAGGCGCTGCTGGCGGCCGTTCCGAAAGGCCACTTCGCGATCGCGCTCGACGAGCGCGGCAGGCAATGGAGCACGGAGGAACTCGCCGGGCAGCTGGAAAACTGGATGCGCGACGAACACGGCGTTTGCTTCCTGGTGGGTGGCCCGGACGGTTTGCACTCTTCCTGCCGCGAGCGTGCCCGGTCGGTCTGGTCCTTGGGCCGGCTGACGCTGCCGCACCCCCTGGTCCGGGTGCTGTTGGCCGAACAGCTGTACCGGGCCTGGACCATCACCCAGAACCATCCTTACCACCGGAGCTGAAGCGTCTCATGAATATCGATCCCGGCAACGGTGAACCCCTGGACCTGGTGCTCGCGTCGGCCTCGCCCAGGCGCAGCGAATTGCTGCGGCAGATCGGCGTGAGGTTCCGCGTGGTGCCGGCGGACGTCGACGAGACCGTGCGCCCGGGGGAGAAGCCCGCCGATTACGTGGTGCGCCTGGCGCGCGCCAAGGCGGCGGAGGTGATGAGCCGCGCAGGCGACGCCCTGCCGGTGCTCGGGTCGGACACGGCCGTCATCCTGGACGGCGACATCCTGTGCAAACCGCTGGACCGCGCGGACGCGGAGCGGATGCTGGGCCGCCTCTCGGGTCGAACGCACGAAGTTTTCTCCGCGGTCGCCCTGGCGCTGTCGCCGGAACGGGTGCTGGACCGCCTGAACGTCACGCGCGTGACCTTCGCCGAGCTCGAGCCGGAATGGATCCGCGCCTACTGCGAGACGGGTGACCCGATGGACAAGGCCGGCGCCTACGGTGTACAAGGTCGTGCGGCGGAGAAGATCAGCCACATCGAGGGCAGTTTCTACGGCGTCATGGGCCTGCCTCTTTTCGAAACATCTCAATTACTTGAAGCCGCAAAGTGTTATTCTGGATAGGTTTCGGGGCCGGTTGCAGAGCGTGAGCGAAGAAATCCTGATCAACTCGACGCCTTCAGAGGCCCGCGTGGCCCTGGTCGAGAACGGCATGCTCCAGGAAGTCTGGATGGAGCGGGCCGGCCGCATGGGTTACATCGGCAACATTTACAAGGGCGAGGTTTCCCGCGTGCTGCCCGGCCTGCAGGCGGCCTTCGTCGACATCGGTCTCGAACGCACCGCCTTTCTGCACGCCCGCGACATGGTGCGGCAGGATCCCGTGGGCGAAAACGGCGACCCGGCGCCCGAGCCGTTGATCGCCGACCTGCTGCGCCCCGGCGACCAGGTCATCGTGCAGGTGATCAAGGATCCGCTGGGCAGCAAGGGCGCCCGCCTGACGACCAACATCAGCATTCCCTCGCGCTTTCTCGTGCTGCTCCCCGATTGCGACGTGATCGGCGTGTCCGCCCGCATCGAGGAGGAAGCGGAACGCGAACGGCTCAAGGACCTGGTGGGGCGCTTGCGCGACGAGGGGCAAGGGCACGGCTACATCGTTCGCACCAACGCCGAGGGCGTCAACGACTTCGCGCTCTCGGCCGACATGGTCTACCTGATCAAGGTGTGGGAGTCGATCCTGGAGCGGTCCGAATCGGCGCCCGCCTGCAGCGTCGTGTTCGAAGACCTGTCCCTGCCACTGCGCGCGCTGCGCGACATGATGCACGAGAAAGTGGACCGCGTCCGCATCGATGCGCGCGAACTGCTGGAAGAGGCCCGGCAATTCGCGCAGCGCTTCCTGCCGGACTGGCTGGACCGCATCGAGGCCTACACGGCCGAGCGCCCGATTTTCGACCTGTTCGGCGTGGAAGACGAGATCGAGAACGCGCTGAAGCCGACGGTGCCGCTGAAATCCGGCGGCTACCTGGTGTTCGACCAGACCGAGGCCATGACCACCGTGGACGTGAACACGGGCGGTTTCGTAGGCCACCGCACGGTCGAGGAGACCATCTACAAGACCAACCTGGAAGCGGTGCAGGCCCTGACGCGCCAGCTGAGGCTGCGCAACCTGGGCGGCATCATCATCATCGATTTCATCGACATGGCCGACGAGGAACACCGCCGGCAACTGATGCGGGCACTCGAACGGGCGCTCGAACGCGACCCGGTCAAGACTTCGATCACGGAAATCTCCGCCCTGGGCCTGGTCGAGATGACCCGCAAGCGCACCACCGAGAGCCTGGAACGACGCCTGTGCGTGACCTGCCCGCTGTGCGAGGGCCGCGGAACGATCAAGAGCAGCGAGACCGTCTGCCTGGAGATTTTCCGCGAAATCATGCGCTCCAGCCGCCAGTTCGAGGCCCGCACGCTGATGGTGCTCGCCTCGTCGAAGGTGGTCGAAAAGATCCTGGACGAGCAGTCGGCGACGGTGGCCGAGCTGGAAGAGGTCATCGGCAAGACCATCCGTTTCCAGCGCGAGGACCAGTATGCCCAGGAACAGTACGATGTCGTACTGCTCTAGGACCGATTAACCGAACCTCACCATGGCGAAGCTCAAGCTCATCCTGAGGCGCGCGCGCACCTTGCTCTGGACCGCGTTTTCCATCGTGGTCGTGTTGCTGGCGGTCGTCGTCGGGATCGGCCGGCTGCTGATGCCCTACAGCGTCCATTACCAGCCGGAACTCGAGCAGTGGCTGTCCGGGATTTTCGGGCAACCGGTGGCGGTGGAAAGCTTCGAGGGCGCCTGGACCACGACGGGCCCGCGCCTGACGCTGCGCGGGCTGCAGTTGCTGCGACCCGGCGCCGAACCCGCCGATTCCGAGCCGGAGGTCGTGATCGAATCGGCCGCCCTGGACCTGCGCCCCCTCGGTTACCTGCTGGCCGGGCAGCCGCTGTACAACTTCCGCGTGATCGGCGCGGATTTCGATTTGTACCGGGACTCCCGGGGAGAATTCGTGCTGTCCGGGTTCGGGCTGCGGGCACGTGAAGCCGGGGAGGGTTCCGCGCTCGGCGAACTGGCCCGGGCGGGGGACGTGATCCTGCAGGATTCCAGCCTGAGTTACCGCGATGAACTCCTCGGCATCGAACTCGGCCTGGCCGACATCAACGGCCGCCTGAGCCTGGACGACAACCGGCTGGCCACGGAAATCCGGGCCCGGTTGCTCGACCGTCGCAGCGGCCTGGTATACGGCGAAATCGACGGCACGGCCGTGCTGCGGCTGGACGCGGACGAGCGCATCGACTCGGCGGAATGGCAGCTCGACATGCAGGAGCTGATGCTGGCCTCCCTGCAGGGCAAGTTGCCGGCCAACCCCTTCCTGCCGTTGACCGGCTGGCTCGACGCGCAGGCCTGGGGCGCCTGGTCGCGCGGCTCCGGGCACCGGGTGAACGGCCTCATGGACCTGCGCGATGCGCTGGTGGTCAATCCGCAGCAGGACCTCCACCTGGAGCGGGTGAACACCCGCTTTCGCTGGCGGTACAACGGCGGCGGGCACTGGAACCTGCACCTGGCCGACCTGTTCTACGACCAGGGCGACGCCACCTGGACCTCTCCGCGGCTTAGCGTGGCGCGGCACACCGCGGAAGGCGTCGGGCTGTGGATCAGCGCCGACAAGCTTCCGCTCGAAGCCCCGTTGAACCTCACCCGGGACATCATGGGGCTCTACGACAAGCCCTGGCCCGAAGGATTGCCGGATTCCGCGGGCGGCCGGATTTCGGAGTTGGACCTGGTCCTGGACACCGACTGGCGGCTGGAGCGGCTCACCGGCCGGATCAGCGGTGCCCGCGTCGCTCCCTGGGGTGACGGACCCGGTGTCAGCGGCGTGGACGGCGAAGTGGACCTGGCGCGGAACGACGGCCAGCTGCGGATTTCCGGCGAAGAAGTCCGTATCGACTGGCCGCGCATGTTCCGCGAGCCCCTGTCGGTCGAACTCCCCGTTTGCCACGCCGACTTCAGCTGGGGCGACGGATGGCGAGGCGGGTTCGAAGGCTGCGGCGTGGCAAACGCCGACATCGCTGCCCACGGTGACTTCCGGATCAGTTCGAACACCGGCAAGCCGGCCATCGACGCGAATTTCGTCGTCACGCGGGGCGATCTCGGCGCGCTGGCACCTTACTGGCCCGAGGCGGTGATGAAACCCAACGTGAAGGCGTGGCTGCGGCGCGGCCTGGTGGGTGGGAGCCTGCGGCAGGGGCGGGTCGTGATTCGCGGCGACATGGACGACTGGCCGTTCCGTGACAGCACAGGACGCTTCGAGGCGGTCGCCTGGCTCGACGGCCCGCAGATCGTCTACCTGGACGATTGGCCCTCGGTCCGGGGCGGTGAAGTCCTCGCGCGTTTCGTCGGCGGGGGCATGGAAATCCGGGGCGCGGTCGAGGACATGGGCGGGGTCGCCGTGCAGGAGGTCTCCGTCGGTATCGGGGACTTCAAGCAGGCCCGGCTCGAAATCGAGTACACGGGCGCCAGTGCGCTGCCGGGCCTGATCGGTTTCCTCCGCCAGACACCGCTGAACGAACGGGTAGGCGTCGATCTCTCGGAATTCGTGTTCGACGGCCCGGCCGCGGTCGACGGCCGGATCACGGTGCCGCTGGGCTCCACGCCGGGTGAACTCTCCGTCGAGGGTTCGGTGCAACTCGACGGGGGACGGTTCAGCTACCCGGAACACGGCATAGAACTCGACGGGATCCGTGGCCGGCTGGACTACAATGAACGCGGCTTCACCGGCGCCGGGCTCTCCGCCTCGACACTCGACGAAGCGGTTCTTCTCGAGCTGGCGGCCGACGCTGACTCGCTCGAGCCGTTCCGGGCGGAAATCCGGGGTGAATTCGATGTCGGCGACCTGCTGGACGTGCCGGGCCTGCGGCAGGATTGGCCGCTGCTGGAGCGGCTGGACGGCCGTTCCGACTGGGCGATCGCCCTGTCCGTGCAGCGCGGCCAGGCGAACGGCCGCGCGGACGTATCACTCGACGTGCGGTCCGGCCTGGCCGGTATCGGTATCGACCTGCCGCCGCCGTTCGACAAGCCGGCGGAAGCAACCTGGCCGCTGGTCCTGGGCTATCCGCTGGACGGCGGCGACCGCCCGCTCGACGTGGCGCTGACCGGCCGCGCCCTGCTGCGTATCGGTCTGCCCCGTGCAGACGGCACGCCCGGCAGCACGCTGCTCAGCCTCGGTGGCGAGCCTGCGCCGCTGCCGCCGCCCGGCCTGTTTCGGATCCGCGGCGCCACCGCGGTACTCGACCTGGACGGCTGGATCGACGTGGTCATGGAGGAGATCGCCCGGGACACCGGCGCGGGCGGCCTGGCCCTGGATAGCAGCAGGTTCACCACCCGTGAACTGTTGTTCCTGGATCGACTTTTCCCCGATGTCGGTTTGGAGCTGGCCCTGGAGGGCAGTGAACTCGACATGCGTTTCACCTCCGAGAGGGTGGAAGGCAACCTGCGCTACACGCGGGACGAGGCCGGCGCGGGCAGCCTGTTCGCCGATTTCGATCGGCTGGTGCTCGGCGACGCGCGTTCGACCGGGCTGGAAATGGACACGGACCCGAAAGACCTGCCTGCGTTGCACCTCTACGCGCGCACCTTCGGTTACCTGGGGCTCGACCTGGGAGAAACCCGGATCGAGGCCTACCCGACCGCCTCGGGTTTCCATTTCGAAAAAGTGGATGCCGAGTCGGATGCCCTGTCGCTGCAGGCCAGCGGAGACTGGTCCCTGGGTGACGACGGGCACCGTTCGGAATTCCAGATCAACATGGCCTCCGAGTCCCTGGGGGATTTTCTGCAATCGATGGAAATCTCGTCCTCGGTCCAGGGCGGGCAGACCCTGGTGAATCTCGACGCCTGGTGGTCCGGGCCGCCCGCGGCATTCGCCCTGTCGCGGCTCAACGGCCTGCTGGATTTCAGCGTTATCGACGGCAACATCACGGGCGCCGACGCCGGTCCCGGCCGCCTGCTGGGGCTGGTCAGCTTCACGGCCCTGCCGAAGCGGCTTTCCCTCGACTTTCGCGACGTGTTCGAATCCGGGTTCGCCTTCGACCAGGCCTCGGGTTCGTTCGCCCTTGAGAACGGCGTCGCGCGCACCGATGATGTGGAATTGCAATCCAGTTCCGCGACGATCCGCGTCAGCGGCGAAACGGACCTCGACGGGCGGCGCTACGACCAGGTGATGACGATCCGGCCGGGTCTCGGCAATACGCTACCCATCATCGGCGCCCTGGCCGCCGGCCCCGGTGGCGCGGCGGCGGGCCTGGCGCTGCAAGGTCTGTTGCACGAACCCCTGGCCGAGGCCAGCCAGGTAAGCTACACCATTACCGGCAGCTGGGACGAACCGATCATCGAGCCCGTGGAAGTGAAGCGGGCAGGAGGAAATACCATTGAGTGACGCCCTCAAACAGGCGGAACGGCAATTACTCGAGCCCGGTGGAATCGACCGTCGTGGACTCGAGCGCGTGCTCGAAGCCCTGATGGGTCCCGCGGTCGAAGCGGGCGACCTGTACTTCCAGTCGACGGCCCACGAAAGCTGGTTGCTGGAAGACGGCCTGGTCCGCAACGGGTCGCACGCCGTCGAGCAAGGAGTGGGTGTGCGCGCCCTCTCGGGGGAAAAGACCGGCTTCGCCTACGCGGACGAAATCGTGATGCCCGCGCTGCTGCAGGCGTCCGGCGCGGCTCGCGCCATCGCGCGCCAGGGCAAGCAGGGCAACCTCCAGGCCTGGCGGCGGAACCAGCCGAAGCCGCTGTACGGGTCCGAGGACCCGATCAGCGCGATGGGCTCCGCGGAAAAGGTCGACCTGTTGCGGCAGGTGGACGCCTACGCCCGTTCGCTGGATCCGCGCGTCAGCCAGGTGGTCGTCAGCCTGGCCGCCACGCACGAGACCATCCTGGTGGCCGCCACCGACGGCACGCTGGCCGCGGACGTTCGGCCGTTGGTGCGCCTGAACGTGAGCGTGATCGCGGAGCAGGGCGGCAGGCGCGAACAGGGCGCCGACGGCGGCGGCGGGCGTTTTCCGCTCTCGGAGCTGGTCGGAAACGGCGCCTGGCGGCGCGTGGCGGACGAAGCCGTGCGCCAGGCCCTGGTCAACCTGAAAGCCGTCGCCGCGCCGGCCGGAACGATGACCGTGGTGCTGGGGCCGGGTTGGCCGGGCGTATTGCTGCACGAGGCCGTCGGCCACGGGCTGGAGGGTGATTTCAATCGCAAGGGCCTCTCGGCCTTCACCGGCCGTATCGGCCAGAAGGTGGCGGCGGACTGCGTGACCGTGGTGGACGACGGCACCCTGGAACGGCGTCGCGGTTCGCTGACCGTGGACGACGAGGGCACGCCGACGCGCCGCAACCTGCTGATCGAGAACGGTGTCCTTCGCGGCTACCTGCAGGACAAGCTCAACGCCTCCCTGATGGGGGCGGAACCGACCGGCAACGGACGCCGCGAGTCCTTCGCGCACCTGCCGATGCCGCGCATGACCAATACCTTCATGCTCGGCGGGGCGCACGAGCCCGGGGAAATCATCGCCTCGGTGGACCGCGGACTGTACGCCGTGAACTTCGCCGGCGGGCAGGTCGACATCACGTCCGGTCGTTTCGTGTTCTCGGCCAGCGAGGCATACCTGATCGAAAACGGCCGTGTCACGCGGCCGGTCAAGGGCGCCACCCTGATCGGCAACGGCCCCGAGGTGATGAACCGCGTGTCGATGGTCGGCAACGACCTGGCGCTGGACGCGGGTGTCGGCGTTTGCGGCAAGGAAGGACAAAGCGTGCCGGTAGGCGTCGGCCAGCCCACGCTGCGTATCGACGGCCTGACCGTCGGGGGTACCGAGGGTTGATGGCCGCTCAGGACTCGGGTAACGGCGGCAGCGCTTCGGCGAGGTCCATGTCGCGCAGCAGCCGGAACAGGCTGCGGGCCGCGGCCGGGGGTTTGCCGCGGTCGGCTTCGCGCCGTGCGTTGCGCAGTAACTGCCGGATCGCCTGCGCATCGGTGTCCCGGCGGCGCTCGAGCAGCGCGCCGACGGCAGCGTCGCCGTCTGCGAGCAGCCGGTCGCGCCAGGCCTCGGCGCGGTGCTGCCGCGCAGTCAACTGGCTCGCCTCGCGGTCGAATCCCGCCAGGGCTTCCTCGATGGCCGCGGTGTCGTCGCGCCGCAACAATTTGGCGATGAACTGCATCTGCCGCTTGCGCGCCACGTTCGAGCGGATCGAACGGGCGGAGAGGATTTCGCGACGCAGCGCATCGTCCAGTGGCACTGCGGCCAGGCGCGCCGGGCTCAGGCCGATGAGTCTGCCGGCCAGTGACTTGACCGCCTGCGCGTCGCGCTTGCGCTGGCTTTTGCTGACTTCTTCCGCCTGCTCGTTGAAGGACTTGACGTTTTCCACGTTCCTGACCACCCATTCCTGCGCCCCGGGGGCACGACGATGAACGATTCGAACATGGTACCGCAGGCTCCGCTGGACCGCGACGCGGAACTCGACAGGCTGGACGGCATCGTGCGCGACGCCCTGCGGCAGGCCCGGCGGCTCGGCGCCGACGAAGCGGAGGTCCACGCCTCCGCCAGCCAGGGCCTGTCCGTGAACGTTCGCCTCGGCGAGGTCGAGACGCTGGAATACATGCAGGACCGAGGGGTATCGGTCACCGTGTACGACGGCCGGCGCAAGGGCGTGGCCAGCAGCGCCGACCTGAAGCCCGAATCGATCGCAGAATGTGTCCGGCGCGCGACGGACATCGCCCGCTACACGCAGGAAGACCCCTGCAATGGCCTGGCGGATCCCGGACTGCTGGCCCGCGAGCAACCCGACCTCGACCTCTGGCACCCCGTCACGATGGACGCAACGGCAGCCATCGAGCGTGCCCTGGCCTGCGAAGAAGCCGGCCGCTCCGACAGCCGGATCAGCAATTCCGAGGGGGCGGGCTTCGAAGCGGCGCTCGGGCTTTCCGTTTACGGCAACTCCAACGGCTTCATCGGACGCAGCGCCGGCACCCGCTACACCCAGTCGTGTATCCTGCTGGCCGGCGAAGGTGACGGTATGCAGCGCGATTATGCCTTCGACAGCCGGCGCCGCCTGGGCGACCTCGAGGGCGCCGCGGCCACCGGTCTTGAGGCGGCGCGCATGACCGTCGCCCGCCTGGGCTCGGGTCGGCTGGACACGGCCGAGATGCCGGTGTTGTTCGCCCCCCGCGTGGCCACGGGCCTCATCGGGCACCTGGTCGGCGCTGTTTCGGGCTCGGCCCTGTACCGCAACGCCTCGTTTCTGAAGGGCCGGGCCGGTGACCGCCTGTTCCCGGAATGGCTCGACATCGAGGAAAGGCCGCTACTGCCCCGCGGAGCGGGCAGCGCGAGTTTCGACGCCGAGGGCGTGGCGACGCGTCGACGGAAACTGGTGGACGCCGGGGTCCTGACGGGCTACGCGCTGTCTTCCTACTCGGCGCGGCGCCTGGGCCTGGAAACCACGGCCAACGCCGGTGGCGTGCGCAACCTGCTGCTGCGGCCGGGAGGCGAAGTCGAAGGCGATTTGCTGTCGGCGCTGGACGAAGGGCTCTACGTGACCGAACTGATGGGGCAGGGGGTCAACCTCGTCACCGGCGATTACTCCCGGGGCGCGGCCGGCTTCCTGGTCCGGAACGGAGCCATCGTTCGCCCGGTTGAGGAAGTGACCGTCGCCGGCCAGCTGGAACAGATCTTCGGCGATATCGTGGCCGCCGGCAACGACATCGACACCCGCGGCAACCTGCAATGCGGTTCACTGTTGGTCCGCCGCATGATGGTGGCGGGCTCTTGAGCGTATTCAAACTCATGCGGGTGGTGGTGCTGCTGAGCATCCTGTTCGTGATCGTGGCCGGCGGCTGGATGACCGAGAAACGCATGGCGTCCTGGCAGCGTCCCATCCTGGTGACCGTGTACCCGATCGTCGCCGATGGACTGCCGGAAACCGAACGCTTCGTGCGGTCGCTCGACATCGACGCCTTCGAGGAGGTAAACCGGTTTTTCGAGCGGGCCGCGCAACCCTACGGGCTGACCGTGACGCCCGCGTTCCGATTCCAGATGGCGCCACCCGGATTCGAGCGCCCGCCCGAGGTCCCGGGCCAGTTCGACCGCCTCGCGATCGCCTGGTGGAGCCTGAAGATGCGCTGGTGGGCCTGGCGGCAAACCTTCGGCGACGACCTGGTCAGTCCCGATATCCAGATGTTCGTGCTGTACCACACGCTGGGGGGCGACAACGAACTGGGCATCTCGGTGGGTATGCGAAAGGGCCGCTACGGCATCGTGAAGGCCTACGCCAAGCGCGGCCTGCAGGCCGGCAACCGGGTGGTTTTCGCGCACGAATTGCTGCACGTACTGGGTGCGACCGACAAGTACGTGCTCAGCTCCGGCGAACCGATCCATCCCGATGGTTTCGCGGAGCCGGACCGCGTGCCGCTGTATCCCCAGGAATACGCCGAGATCATGGGCGGAAGAATTCCGCTCGGCGTCAACCAGTCGGCGATGCCGACCTCACTTGCGCAGTGCCGCCTGGGGCGCCTGACCGCCGAGGAAATCGGGCTGCTCGATCTGCTGGGCCCCTGAGGGGCGACGCCGGTCGGCCACGCTTGGCGACGCGCCTTGAGGTTTGGGTCCGCGGCCGGTATTCTACGCCGCGCCCGAAGAACCCCAGCCCAGGACATCAACTATGCGTAAAATTCTAGTCGCCGGAAATTGGAAAATGAACGCCTCCAGCACCATGGTCGAAGAACTGCTCGACGGTCTGCTGGAAGGAACCCGTGACGGCAGAAACGTGGACATGGCCGTTTTCCCCCCGTTTCCCTACATCGCCCAGGCCCGGACGATGCTGGACGGTTCGGGCATCGCCTGGGGCGGCCAGAACCTGAACCCGGCCGAAAAGGGCGCGCACACCGGCGAGGTGTCCGCATCGATGCTGCTCGATTTCGGCTGCCGCTACGTGCTGGTCGGCCACTCGGAGCGCCGCACGCTCTACGGTGAGTCGGACCAGGACGTGGCCGAGCGCTTCGCGACCGCGCTGGCCGCCGGCCTGCACCCGGTGCTCTGCGTCGGCGAAACCCTGGAAGAACGGGAGGCCGGCCAGACCGAGGCCGTCGTGGCCCGCCAGATCGACGCCGTGTTGGCGAAATCCGGTGTCGCCGCGTTCGCGCAGGCCACGGTCGCCTACGAGCCCGTCTGGGCCATCGGCACCGGCGTGACTGCCTCGCCCGAGCAGGCGCAGGCCGTGCACAAATTCATACGTGACAAGTTCGCCGATTTGGATGCTATAATTGCGGGTCAACTACGTATTTTGTACGGCGGCAGTGTGAACGGTTCCAATGCCGCCGATTTATTTGCCCGGGAAGACATCGACGGCGGGCTCGTCGGAGGGGCGTCGCTCAAGGCGGACGACTTCCTCGCGATTTACCGCGCCACGGGGTGATCTTTCCTGGCTGCATGTGAGGCAGACGGTACCAAGATGCAGTTTTTGAACATATTTCACGTCCTGATCGCCATCGCGCTGATCGCTTTCGTCCTGATCCAGAAGGGGCAGGGCGCGACGGCGGGTGCGGCCTTCGGCAGCGGCGCCTCGGGCACCGTGTTCGGCTCCCGCGGCGCGGGCAATTTCCTCAGCCGCACCACATGGGTGTTGGCGGGGCTGTTCTGCGCCATCAGTCTGACCATGGCGGTCATGGTTTCCCGCATGATGGAGAGCCCGGAGACCGGCCTCGGCGTGGTCGCCGAGACTCCGCCCGCGGTCGTGGCCGAGGATCAGCCCGTGGTATCGGAAGACGCCGGCGAATCGATGTTCAGCGCCGAAGAAGCGCCGGTCAGCGACGTTCCGGCTTTCGAACCGGCGGCGGAGGACTTGCCGGCAGCCGAGGTTTCGGCGGACGACCTGCCGCCCGCGGCCAGAGACGAAGAAGCTCCGGAAGACCCCGGCAACGGCTGAACGCCCGGAACATTGCCCAAGTGGTGGAATTGGTAGACACGCTATCTTGAGGGGGTAGTGGCGAAAGCCGTGCCGGTTCGAGTCCGGCCTTGGGCACCAACAAAGAGAAACCCCGCAAGCCCCGGCGCGCGGGGTTTTTTCATTGCGGTGGTCGTTTCGGTGAGACCCACATCAGGATTTCAGCGTCGAACACGAGCTCCTCGTCCGCGTCGCGCACTTCGACACGAACCGGGTAATCGCCGGACTCGCCGGTTTCCGGCAAGGCAGAAGCCGGTGTCGCGACGGCCCGCAGGTTCGAGCCTGCTTTCGTCAGGTACCTCACCGTCATGCCCTTGGGAATCCAGCGCTGCGACGGGGCAACCGTCACCTCGGTCATGGTGCCCCCGGCCAGTTCGGCCATGTTGCACATCGCGATGGCGTGAACCGTGCCGATGTGGTTCTGTACGGCCCGGCGCTTTTTCATCCGCACCTCCGCCACGCCGGGTTCCAGGCGTTCGAACCGCGGGCGAATACTGCCGAAATACGGCGCCCGGAAACAGACGAGCCGCGAAAACAGGGCCTTGCCCGCGGGCAATCGGGCCAGGCGGTTCCAGAGCTCCAGTGTTTGATTCGCCAAGG
>Ga0180436_10000953_pt1 | contig 28878 bp, 23 predicted proteins | sample SS_ome_2_FD_132434 | JGI IMG/M metagenome (GOLD analysis project Ga0180436, IMG submission 132434) | Hypersaline lake sediment archaeal communities from the Salton Sea, California, USA - SS_3_S_2 metaG | ecosystem: Environmental > Aquatic > Non-marine Saline and Alkaline > Hypersaline >... | reverse complement strand
GGTGAGAAGCTCACCTTCTCGATGCGCTATGGTCCGATCCGAGCGGGTGAAGCGACGATCGAGCTGCCCGAGATCACCGTCCTCGCCGGCGATTCCTGCTTCCACGTTCTGACGCCCGCGAGCAGCAACGATTTCTTCTCGACCTTCTTCCATGTCCGTGATCGCGTCGAGTCGTTCATGTCGATCGAGGATCTGCGGCCGTTGCGCTTCGAGAAGCACCTGCGCGAGGGAGGGTATGCGGCCGACCAGATCGTTCGTTTCGACCACGACGCCTTGCTCGCCGTCTACAACGGTGAGCACATCTACGACATCTTGCCGGGGTCGCACGATATCCTGAGCGCGTTCTTCGCCGTGCGCGCCCGCGAACTGGCGCCCGGCGTGAGCTTTGATCTCGAGTGCCACGCCGATCGCAAGAACTACCCGCTCAAGACGACCGTGCACCGGCGCGAGCGCGTCAGCGTGCCGGCAGGGGAGTTCGATTGCCTTGTCGTCGAACCGGTGTTGCGCACGCCGGGTCTCTTCAAGCATGAGGGTACGCTGACGATCTGGCTCAGTGACGACCCGCAGCGCATTCCGGTCCAGATGCGCAGCAGCCTGCCGATCGGAGCCATTTCGGTCGTCCTCACCGACGTCGCCGGGCGGCCCGACTGGGAGGCGGGGCGATGAGCCGCTACCCGGAAGCGGACCTCACGCGGCTGCAGCGAACGCACATCGCGCAACGCCGCTCGAAGGTCGATGCGGCGCGCAGCGCGCGTCCCGCCCAGACGCCCGAGTCGTTCGACGCGTTCTGGGACGGCCTGCCCGACCTCCTTGCCGCGCGGGACTTGCGTAGCCTGGCGCGGGCGATCGTCGCCGCGCGGGCGCAGGAGCGACCGGTCGTATGGATGTTCGGCGCGCACGTGATCAAGGTCGGCTTGGCGCCGCTCCTGCGCCAGTTGATCGATGCGGATCTGGCGACCTGCTTCGCGGTCAACGGCGCCTTCGCCATTCATGATGCCGAGCTCGCGCTGTGGGGCGAGACCTCCGAAGATGTCGCCGCGGAGTTGCATCGCGGGCGTTTCGGTATGGTTGCCGAAACTACGCAGTTTCTGAATGCAGCAACGCGCGAGGCGGCCGAGCGCGACGAGGGTCTGGGGGAGGCGGTGGGCCGCAATCTCGTGGCCTCCGGCGCGCCCGGTTCCCCGCTGGCGGTGCTGGGACACTGCTATGCACGCGCCGTTCCGGCGACGGTCCATGTGGCGATCGGCACAGACATTACGCACCAGCACCCCGAATTCAGCGGCGCCGCCGCCGGTGCCGCCTCGGCCCGCGACTTCCGCATCCTCGCCGCCCATCTGGGCGCGCTGCAAGGGGCGGTGGTGCTCAACGTCGGCAGCGCCGTCGTGATGCCCGAGGTCTTCCTCAAGGCCTGTTCGGTGGCGATCAACCTCGGTGCCGAACCCACGGGGCTTGTCACGGCAACTCTTGATTTCACAAGACATTATCGCCCGAGCGAGAACGTCGTGCGCCGCCCCCCCGGGGCGGGCGGGACGGGCCATTACCTTGTCGGGCACCACGAGATCCTCCTGCCGCTCCTGGTCCAGGGCGTGCTGCTGGAACGCCGGCGCGCCGCCGGGGTGTAGACGCTCAGAGAAGTGGGCGTCAAGATCTCCAACTCTCCGGCCGACTCAGTGTTATGGAGGCTGTTGCCCCGAGAGGGCGACGCCGCTGGCGTTGATCGCCATCGAGCGTAGTGCTAGGGTCCGCATCATCGAATGCTGTCTCACGGAAGGGACTTCCTTCGACCAGCTGAGGAATGTGATGCCGGTGCCGTCAAGGATGACAGTGCATGTGGGGCGTGAGCGAGGCCGCGCGACGACCGTTCTGGCCGGGCTGTTGATCTGCGGGGCCCTCCTGGCCGGGTGTGGCAGCAGTGGCGGGCGCCCCGAGCTTCTGGGCGCAACGCCGCACCGGTTGCCGCCGCCGGAGCAACCGCCCCAAGAGGCCTATCGCCTCAAGCTCGGCGACGAGCTGAGGATCTACGTCGTCGGCGCCGAGGAATTCAACGCCACCGTCGAGGTACGACCCGACGGTCGCATCAGCGCGCCGGGTGTGGGCGACGTGCTCGTCTTGGGGCGGACGCTCGACGAAGTGACCGAGGAGCTGCGCGCCCAGCTGCGCCGCCTCGTGCGCTACCCCGACGTCACCGTCGTCTTGAGCGAGCACGCCCAGGATCTGGTCTACGTGTTCGGCGAGGTCGTCGCTCCCGGCGAGCGCCCCTATGTGCCGCACATGACGACGCTGCACGCGGTCGCCTCGGCCGCCGGTCCCGAACGCTCCGCGCGGCTCGATGATGTCCTCGTGCTGCGCCGCACCGGCCCGCAGGAGATGGACGTCTATCGCGTCGATCTCGCCGCCGCGCGCGACGGCGACGTCCGGGCCCAGGACCTGGCATTGCAGCCCTACGACGTCGTCTTCGTGCCGAAGACGGCGATTGCCAAGATCAACGATTTCATGGACCAGTATGTCCGCCAGAACGTCGTTCCCTTCACGGCCTACATCGAGGGCTGGCGGGCATTCCACGTGGAAGAGATCTACTGGAGAAACACCAATGTCCAGTAGCGGTCGCATGTGAGGGCGAGGTAGCGAAACGTGGCGGATGCGCAGGACAGGCGGACCCAGGGCATGACGCTCAGAGGCTTTCTGACCGTCATGCTGCGACGCAAGTGGTTCGTGATCACGGTGTTGCTCGTGACGGTGGCGGTCGTCGCGCACATGGCGTGGACGGCGACGACGGTCTTCGAGTCCTACTCGAAGCTGCTCGTCAGCCGCGGGCAGCAGACGACGGCCTTCAGCCCGCAGATGAAGCTCCTGTCCTGGGAGGAGGAGTTGACGTCGGAGCTGGAGACGATCCAGAGCGCCGCCGTCTATCAGCGAGCCCAAGAGATTCTCGATGCGCAGGCTGTCACCGGCAGCGCCGGCGAACCGGTCCAGATCGATCCGAACCGGGTTGCTGCCAACACGCCCGGCAAGTCGTACGTGATTCACATCCTCTACCGCTCCTCCGAACGCGCGATCGTCGGCCCGGTCGTGCAGGCCTTGACCGAGGCCTACCGCGACTTCCGCACCACGACGCGGGGCGTGGATCCGACGAGCTTCCTCGACGATGAAATCGACGAGCTGGAAACCGACATCCGCGCCTGGGAGAAGCGCCGGGCGGAGTTTCTTGCCTCGGCTGGATCGGTCGAGCTGCCCGCCGAGCGCGCGCAGCTTCTGGCGACACGACGTCAGCTCGAGATCGATCTCGCCGCCGCCAGGTCGGAGGTCGCGGAACGCGAAGCGCGCGTGACCTGGATCCAGGACTTGCTCCAGGGTGAGGATGAATCCCCCGAGCGGATGTACGCCTTCAATGATCCCTACGAGCGCGGTGAGTCGGTCGTGATGGGATTGCGCCGGATGATCATGACCGTCCAGTCCGAGTACTTCGCCGCCAAGTCGCGCTACACCGAGAGTCATCCGGAAGTGCTCATGCTGCGCGACCGACTGGTGGAACTGCGTTCCGCGCTCGAGAGCGAGGTCGCCGCCTATCTCGGCTACCAGGACGCGCAGCTGCAGGCCGCCTGGGCCCGGGTCAATTCGCTCCAGGCGAGTCAGGATTTCGTCGACGAGCGCCTGGCGCGTTTTCCTGATCGGGAAGCGCAATTGGCGGCGATCGATCGGACCCTGCGCGGCCTGCAAGCAACGCACACGGCCCTCGTCGGCCGCCGGGTCGACGCAATGACGACGCGCATCGGAACCAACTTGCGCGACGTCGTCATCCTGCAAGATGCGGTCGAGCCCTACGCGGTGCGCTCAGTCGACGCGGTGCGCATGGCGGTCGTTCCCGCCTTCGCCCTGCTGGTCGCCATCGGACTGGCCTTCTTTGCCGATAGCATGGACGCCTCCTTCCGGGATCGTACGGAGCTACAGCGGGAGTTGAACCTGCCGGTCTTGGCGGAGATCGAGCGGTTCAAGTAGGAGGCGCGATGTACGAGGCATTCTACGGATTTCGGGAGGCGCCGTTCACGCTGACGCCGGATCCGAAGTTCCTCTTCATGACGCCGGATCAGCGCGAGGCGATCGCCTACTTGAAGTACGGCATCCAGGAGCGCAAGGGGTTCCTCGTTTTGACAGGCGAGGTCGGCGTCGGCAAGACGTTGATCGTGCGCACCCTGCTCGAGCAGCTCAACGGATCGGTCGCCAGCGCGCTCGTGATGAACGCCATGCTCAAGTTCACGCCGTTGCTGCGCATGGCGCTAATCGATTTCGGCGTTCCCTTCCGGGGGCGGGCGAAAGTCGAGATGCTGCTCGCGCTGCAGGAGTTTCTGCTCGAGAATCACCGCCGAGGCGGCAACACGGTGCTCGTAATCGACGAGGCGCAGAATCTGACCCCCTCGAGTCTGGAAGAATTTCGCCTGCTCTCGAACTTGGAGACGAGCCGCGCCAAGTTGCTGCAGATCATCCTGGTCGGCCAGCCGGAGCTGACGCAGCTGCTCAACTCCCACAACTTGCGGCAGCTGCGGCAACGGATCCCCGGCATCTGCGAACTTCATCCGTTGGCGCCGTCCGGCGTGGGCGAGTACATCGAGCATCGCTTGCGCGTCGCCAGCGGGGGCGCGGTCGGACAGCTGTTCGAGGCGGACGGGATTGCCGAGGTGGTCGAGTACAGCGGAGGCGTGCCACGGCTGATCAACGCCGTCTGCGACCGTGCGCTGCTGATTGCCTACGTCAACGACCGCCGGCGCGTGGCGCGCGGCGACGTGCACGAGGCCATTGCCGAGATCGAACGTGGCTTCCACACCGGACGGCGCGCACGGGCTGCGGCGCTTGAGGTTGAGGCATGAGCAATATCTATGATGCGCTGCGCAAGGCCGGCGGCGACGAGCCTCCAGAGCGCAAGCGCGCGGCGGCGAAAGAGAAGGCGGCCGCCCCCGCCGCTCCGGCGGGTGAAGCGGAAGCGCCGCCGGTGCCCGCGGCGGGGGCGCGACTCGTGCCCCGCGGCTCGATCGCCGGTCACTTGATCGGGGAACCCGATCTCGCCTTCTTGAAGGAGCTCGACCGCCTGCGCGCCAGCCTTGAGGTGACGCTCGGAGCGCGCTTGCCGCATCGGGTCGGCTTTCTGGCGGCGACGACCGGGGAAGGGACGACGACGCTGGCGATGCACTTCGCGCACCTGATGGCGCACCTCGCCGAGCGGCGGGTCCTTCTGGTCGATGCCGATATGGGCCGCTCGAACGTCGCCCTCTCGGCCGTGGTCGAGGATCGCGACGGCCTGACCGAGCTCCTGCGGGGGGAGCGCAGTGCCGCCGATGTGGTGCTGGCGACCGAAGAACCGAACCTGCACTTCCTACCGGCGGGGCGGGATCAGGTGCGCTACGTGGAGACGACGACGCCGGGACGCTTGCGCACCGTGCTGACGGACCTGTCCCACTACTACGATTGGATCGTCGTCGACATCGCCCCGGTCCTGCGGCACCCGGAGGCCTCCGTGATTGGCGCCGCGACCGATGGCCTCGTCTTCATCGTACGGGCGCACCGCACGAGTCGGGATGTCGCGCGGCGGGCGATGGAAGAGCTCAATGTTGCGCGCTGCCGTATTCTGGGGACCGTGCTCAACGCGCGCCGCGAGCCGCTGCCCGGCTTTCTGCGCGAACGGGTCTAGGGCCGCGCGGGCGGTGACGATCATGCCTGGCGATGCTCCGTCCCCTGCGCGCCGCTGGGCGCGTGATCCCGATCTTGACGATCGCTTGCAGGAGCTTGTTGCCCGGGCCGTGCCCGCGATCCTGAACGCGAGTCGAGCCTGGGAACCGCGCACCCTGCTGTTGCTCGGCAGCGCGGCGAGCGGTGAGGTCCACGGCCGGCGCAGCGGCGGGATCTGGGAGCTCTATTCGGATCTCGATCTCGGCCTCTTCGTCGCCACCGTGCCGCCGGTCGATGGGCGCGCACAGCTGCGCCACGCCTTGGATCAGGCGCTGGCCGGGATCTGGGCCTCCCTTGGCCTGCGCCCGAATCCGCTCGACGTTGGCGTCTTTCATCTCGGCAGCCTTGGCGCGATGCCGTGCACGATCGAGCTGGCGGCCGCGGCGGCCGAACCCTGCGCGCTGTGGGGCGACCCGGCCCTGGTGGCGCAGGCGCTCGGTCCCTACGACGCGCCCTACGAGGCGCTGCGGCTCGTGCTGAATCGCGTCAACGAGACGCTGCTGCCGGCGGGGGAACCGGCGCGGCTCCTGCCCGGAGTGGGGGGGGCGCGCGATTGGCCGGAGCGGCCGGAGCGCGGCGACTGGCAGGCGGCTCACCGCTGGTCGAAGCTGCCGCTGGATGCCGTCAAGGCGTGGGGCATCGCCCGCGGCGCCCCGGCGCCGATCGCCGCGCTGCCCGGCGCGCGTGCCGTCTGGCAGTCCTGGGGCGCCTGGCGCCAGGAGCCGACCTGGCCGCCCCCACCGCGCGCGGAGGCGGAGACGAGCGCCGCGATCGGGGCCCTGCTCGAACGACTCGGCGAGCAGCTTCTTGACCGGCCGTGGGCGTGGGTCGAACCGTCGGACTGGCTGGCGCTGCTGCGGCGCGAGGCCGGCACCGCGCGCGCGCGCTGGCGGCGCTGGCGGCGGCTGCTGGCGAACGCGCCGCCCGAGCTATCGCGCTTGCGGCTCATGCGCTGGGGCTGGCAGCATCGCGCCGTCTGGCCGGCGAGTCTGGTGGCGCTGATCACTGCCGGCGCCAGCCTCGACATCGTGCGTGGTGAGAGGGGCGCACAATGGACCCGCGTCCTTGCCCGCCGCTGGCCCGTCTGCCACGATCTCGAGTCACGCGAATGGGATGCGGCCTGGGTCGCGGCGCTCGAGCGCGGCTTGGACTGGGTGCGCCGCTGCGGGGCGTAGGGGGACGATGCGCGAGCGACTGCTACTGGTCATCATGATCGATGCGCTCGGGCATCGTATCGTGGAAGAGAGCGGCCGTTTTGACTACCTGGCCGCCCCCGACGGCCCGGTGCGGGCCGTCTGCGGCTATTCGAGCGCCTGCATCCCCACTCTGCTGACCGGGGCCCCGCCGCGCACGCACGGCCACTGGGCGATGTACCTGCGCAACCGGCGCCAATCTCCCTTCCGGCCGTTTGCCCCGCTGCTGCGGCTGGGACAGCGGCTCGGCCGTCACTATCGCCTACGCCGTTTGATGACCCGCTGGGTGCAGCTGCGCGGCGTGCGCGGCTATTTCGACCTGTACCAGGTTCCGCTCCACCTGCTGCCCCAATTCGCTCTGTGTGAGCCGGACGACATCTTCGCCGCCGATGGCCTGCCCGGATTCGACACGCCGGCGACCGCGGCGCAGCGCCTCGGCCTGCCTTATCGCGTCTGGCAGTGGCGGCTGGAGGAGACGGCGCGGCGCCGGGCGCTCGAGGCGGCCCTGGAGCAGGGCGACGCGGGGCTGCTCTTCTTCTATTCGCCCCAGCTCGATGCGGTGATGCACGCGCACGGGACGCGCGGCGCGGCCGTTGCCGCCTGCCTGGACGATTTCGACGCCTGGGTGCGTCGCTGCCTCGATCTCGCCGCGCGCCGCTACCGCGACGTGCGTCTCCTCGTCTTCGGCGATCACGGCATGACGGACGTGACCGCGGTCGACGATCTCCTGCCCGAGCTCGAGGCGCTGGCGCCGCGGATGCCGGGCGACTACCTCTACTTCGTCGACTCGACGATGGCGCGCTTCTGGTTCGATCGTCCTGGTGTGCGCGCTCAGGTCGAGGCCTTGCTCGCGTCGAAACCGTACGGGCGTTTGCTCGCGGCCGAGGAACAAGCGCGTCTTGGGCTCGATTTCGACGACGATCGCTATGGGGAGACAGTCTTCCTGATGAATCCGGGCCGGGTCCTGGCGCCGAGCTTCATGGGTCCCACCGCGCCCCGCGGGATGCACGGCTACCACCCCGACCACGCCGACTCGTCGACGATCCTGCTGTCGAACTTCGCCCACCGACCGGTGCAGACGATTGCTGACATCGGTCCCCTGATCGTGCGCGAGCTGGAGGAACTCGCGGCGCGCAGGCGCGCCGGTCTTTCGGGAGAGAGCGGATGAAGCTGCGATCACTCGTCCTGGGCCTGTTGATCAGCGCCTTCTTTCTCTACCTCGCCTTTCGCAACACCGATTGGCACGCGCTCGGGGCGCACCTCGGCGGGGCGCGCCACGCCTACTTGATCCCCGCCTCGCTGCTGACGTTGTTCGCGTTCTGGATTCGGGCGGTCCGCTGGGGCCAGCTGCTGGCGCCCTTGCAGCGCATTGGCGCCGGGACGCTTTACAGCGCGACGATGATCGGCTTCATGTGCAACAACGTGCTGCCGATGCGGCTCGGTGAGTTCGTGCGCGCCTGGGTCATCGGGCGCTCGACGCGCGTCAGCCCGTCGGCCGCCTTCGCGACGATCGTGATCGAGCGGCTGTTCGATTTGTTTGCGATGGCCGGGATCTTCGGCCTGATTCTCCTCTTCGCCCCGTTTCACAACCGTTCCTTCAAGATGGGCGTGCTGATTGCGTGCCTCTTGGGCGGGGCTGTGCTCGCCTTTCTGATCGCCTACTACCTGATGGGGGAGCGATTCCGCCGCCGCGTCGAAGCGATCTTGCCGCGCCCGATCCGCGCGCGTGTGCTCGGTCTGTTGCGCAGCTTCCAAGCGGGGCTGGAGATCTTTCGCGATCCGCGCCGCCTGCTGTTGATCGGGATCCTCACGTTCGCGATGTGGTTCTGTTTCGCGATCGTCATCCGCATCTGCTTCGCGTCGGCCCAGCTCGAAACGGGCGGGGCCACGCTGCCGCCGCTGGCGAGCCTCGTCGTGATGGTCGTGATGGCGATCGGGATCATGGTGCCCTCGGGGCCCGGGTTCGTCGGCACCTTGCAGGCGGCGGCGGTCTTGGGCCTGGCTATCGTCGGCTACCATGACCGCAACAAGGCGCTCAGCTTCTCGATCCTCTATCACTTCACGCAGTGGTTTCCGGTCGTGCTGGTCGGCCTGATCTACCTGATTCGCGAGAACCTGTCGCTGGCGCAAGTCGGGCGGCTGGCGGGCGAGGAGCCGCTCGCCTCGGGAGAGGAGGTGCCTCGCGCAACGGCGCCGGCCGCGCCGGAGGCGGAATCGGGGACGGAGCGCGAGGGTGAGCCGCTTGACCGTAACTGATTGGCGATGCTACGCTTATTCCCGGTGAAAGAAGCATCTCCCGGACGCCGAACGGTAGAGACGGAAGGAGGTGGTGCGTAGCGATCCCTTGAGACTGCATGCGACGGAGGAAACGGAAGGCCAGAACAGGAGATAGCGGAGCGGTGCCCGTTCCGGCGGCGCGGGGGCGCGTCCTCGGAGCGGGGCTTGGTCGTTCCGTTTTTGCCTGCACGGAAGAGGGTTCGGTCTTGGAAGAGCGCGCTCGGGAGTCTGCACGCGCCGGCGCCGCCTCCGCGGCGGCGGAAGCTGGCGATCCTGCGCTCAGCTACCGGCCACGCACGTTCTACCAGCGCCGTGGCAAGCGCATCTTCGACGCCGCCTGCGCGGTGCTCGGACTGATCCTGCTCGGCCCGCTCTTCCTGCTGATCGCCTTGGCGATCAAGCTCGAGAGCCGCGGGCCGATTTTCTATCTCTCCACGCGTCTTGGCCGTCGGGCCAAACCGTTCCTGTTCGTCAAATTCCGTTCGATGGTCGAGGATGCCGAGCGGCAGCGCGATCAGCTCGCCGAGCTCAACGAGATGGACGGGCCGGTCTTCAAGATCAAAGACGACCCGCGCATGACGCGCATCGGGCGCCTCTTGCGCAAGACCTCGCTCGACGAACTGCCGCAGCTCTGGTCGGTGTTGCGAGGCGATATGAGCCTCGTTGGACCGCGCCCTCCGATCCCGGACGAGGTCGAGCAATACGAGCGCTGGCAGCGCCGGCGCCTCTCGGTCACGCCGGGGATCACCTGTCTGTGGCAGGTGAGTGGTCGCAACAAGGTCAGTTTCGAGGAGTGGATGCAGCTGGACGCCCAGTACATCGACGACATCAGCTTCGGTCGGGACGTGTCGATTCTGTGGCGCACCGTCCCCGCCGTGCTGCGTGGCATTGGGGCGAGTTGATCCGGCTGCCGGCTCCGCCGAGCGGAGGCCGAAGCATGCGCACTGCCGCCGAGCGGCATCTGGTCTTCTTCAGCGACTGCCCCTACTACGGGGGGGCGGAAGGTTACCTCGTCTTGCTGGCCGCCGCCCGGCCGACGGCCGGCTGGCGCCTGAGCGCGCTCGTGCCGGCGGGCGAGGGCGGCGAGATCCTCGCCGCGCGCCTGGAGCGGGCCGGGGTTGCGGTCCAACGCTATCGCCTGCCACCGATTCCCAGTCGCGGCCGACTCAAACCGCTGGGCACGCTGCCCGCCCGCCTCGTGCGGGGAGCGGCCGACTGGTGGCGGCTCTACCGGCGTCTGGCGGCGCTACGCGGCGACGTCCTGCACCTCAATCTGCCTTCCGTCTACGACGGCCGCCATTCGCTGCCGGCCGTGCTCGCCAAGTGGGCCGGATGCGGCCGCGTCGTGACGACCGAGCACCTGCCGATGGTGCGCCCCGCGCGCCGGCGCCTTGGGATCAAGCGCCTCTGCTCGACGGCGATCGACGCGATCATCGTGCACACGCGCTGGAATCGGGCGGCGCTGGCCGACTACCATCGCATGCCGGTCGCGAAGATGGCGATAATCCCCAATGGGAGCGCTCCGGCGCCGAAGATGGACGCGCAGCGCCGCCGCGACCTGCGCGCACAGCTAGGCCTCGAGCCGGAGACGGTCGGCCTGGTGATCGTGGGGCGCTTGACGGCGCGCAAGGGGCATCGCCTCTTGCTCGAGGCGCTGCGGCGGCTGGCCGATGAGCTGCTGCCGCCATGGCGCCTGCTGATCGTCGGCGACGGTGAAGAGGAGGAGGCGCTGCGCGCGCAGAGTGCCGCGGCCGGACTCGAGCAGCGGGTCGCATTCCTCGGGCACCGCGAAGACGCGCGCCTGATCATGGCTGCGGCGGACCTGCTGCTCCTGCCTTCGACGCTCGAAACGCAGCCGCTCGTACTGACCGAGGCGATGGCGGCGGGACGACCGGTGGTCGCCGCGCGCATCTTCGGCATTCCGGAGATCGTGAGCGATGGTCAAACGGGCGTCCTCGTGCCTCCGGGCGATGTAGAGGCGCTGGCGACCGCCACGCGGCGTCTGATCGAGGACCCGCGGGTGCGGGCGGAGTTTGGCGCGGCGGGCTTCCGCCGCTACCAAGAGCAGTTCAGACTAGAGGTTATGGCTGAAAGAACCTACCGGGTGTTGTCCGGTTGAGCCTGTGCTAGGCTGCCCGCCATCTTGCCCGCATGATCCCAGGGTAGTGGTGCAGGGCGGGGCGGGTGCATGCCGCCGGCACGCGCGCGACGGCGCGTGACCGGGGAGCAAGTGGAAGATGCGATGAAGATCGCCATGGTGGGACAGAAGGGGATCCCGGCGACGTACGGCGGCATCGAGCGCCATGTCGAAGAGATCGCCACGCGGCTCGTTGAACGCGGCCACCAGGTGACCGTCTACAGCCGTCTCTACTACAGCCACCACCATGGGCCCTATCGCGGTGTGAGCAATGTCCGCCTGCCGAGCGTGCGCACGAAGCACCTCGACGCGATTACCCACAGTGGGTTCGCGACGCTGCACGCCGCTCTGAGCGGCAACGACATCGTCCACTTCCACGCCCTCGGCCCTTCGGTCTTCTCCTTCCTGCCCCGCGTCTTCGGCGCCAAGACGGTCGTCACGATTCACGGCCTCGATTGGCAGCGCGGCAAGTGGGGCACGTTCGCGGCCCGGTTCTTGCGCGCCTGCGAGGTTCCGAGCGTACGCTTCCCCGACGGCACGATCGTCGTTTCCAAGACGCTCGCCGGCTACTATCGCTCCAAGCACAGCACGAACACGCTCGTGATCCCGAACGGGACCAATCCGGGCACGCTGCGCCCGCCGAATCGCATCAAACGCTGGGGGCTCGATCGCCACCCGTACGTGCTCTGGGTGGGGCGCCTCGTGCCGGAGAAGGGTTGTCACTACCTGATCGAGGCATTCCGTCGGCTCGACACCGATGCCCATCTGGTCATGGCGGGCGGTTCGAGCTTCTCCGACAGCTACGTGCAGTCGCTCGAACGCCTGCGCGGCGATGATGAGCGAATCCAGATGGTCGGCTACGTCTACGGCGACGTCCTCGACGAGCTGTGGAGCAACGCCTATCTGGTCGTGCAACCGTCGATTCTCGAGGGCCTCTCGATCGCGCTGATCGAGGCGCTCAGCTACGGCCGGTGCACTCTCGTCAGCGACATTCCCGAGAACCTCGAGGTCGTCGAGGATTGCGCCGTGACGTTCCGCTCGCGCGACGTCGAGGACCTGCGCGCCAAGCTGCAGATGTGCCTCGACCATCCCGACATGGTGGCGGCGACAGCAGAGCGCTGCCGCCAGCTGGCGGAGGAGCGCTACAGCTGGCCGCGGCTGGTGGAAGCGACCGAAGCGTTCTATCAAGCCTTGCTGGACGGCCAGGCGGAGGCGATGATCCAGCGGCAGATGCAGAGTTTCGCCGAACACTCCTGTCCGCCGAGCGGCGAGGGCGGATAAGCGGCGGCGCGCTGCACGCGCGGAGGCATGGATGCTGGAAGCCGTCATCCTCGCTGGAGGACGTGGCGAGCGGTTCTGGCCGCTCAGCCGGCGCGCCTGCCCCAAGCAGTTCCTGCGTCTCTTCGGCGATCAGAGCCTGCTGCAGGCGACCTGGTCGCGCCTGGCTCAGCGGCTCGCGCCCGAAGCGATTCGCGTGGTGGCGGGAGGCGACCTGCAGGCGGCGGTGCGCCGTGACTTGCCGGCCCTCGGGCGGGAATGTTTCGTCGCCGAGCCGGTCGGGCGCAACACGGCGCCGGCGATCGGGGTCGCCGCCGCTCTCGGGCGGCGCACTGGCGATCCGGTGCAGCTGGTCGCGCCGGCCGACCACTGGATCCCCGACCCGACCGCTTTCTGGCGCACGGTCGAGCGCGCCGAACGCGTCGCCCAGGCGGCCGATGCCCCGCTCGTGACGCTCGGGGTTCCGATCACACAGCCGGAGACCGGCTACGGCTACATCGAGCGCGGGGCGTCGCGGCCGGAAGCGGAAGGGGCCTATGCGGTCGCTCGCTTCCACGAGAAGCCGGACCGGGAGACGGCGCTGCGGTACGCCGGCGATCCCCGCTTCTACTGGAACAGCGGGATCTTCATCTGGCGCGCGAGTGCCCTGCTCGAGGAACTGGAGCGGCATATGCCGGCGCTGGCGGCGCTCGTGGCGCCGCTGGCGGACGCAGCCGATCCGCAGGCGGCGATCGATGAGCTGTTGCCGCAGGCGGAGTCGCAGTCGATCGACTGGGGTCTGCTCGAGCGTTCCGCGCGCGTCGCCGTCGTTGCGGCCGATTTCCATTGGAGCGATGTCGGCAGCTGGGCGAGCTGGGGCGAGCAGGCGGGCGGCGATCCGCAGGGCAACGCGGTTCATGGGGAGGCATCTTTGGTCGACACGCGCGACTGCGTGGTCTACGCCGATCAAGGCCTGATCGCGGCGCTTGGCGTGCGGGATCTCGTGATCGTGCGCGCCGCCGACGCGACGCTCGTCCTCGACCGCCAGCGGAGCCAGGACGTGCGCGCGATCCTGGCGGCACTGCGGTCGGATCCCGAAGCAAAGCGCTATCTTTGAATTGGGGCGCCCTCGCGCGCCGAGTTCCACGGCGAAAGGAGCGCACGATGCCGGTGCATGACAGGCGAACCCGTTCGCGGTCGGCGGCGTGGCTCGGTTGCGCCGCAGCCCTGCTCGTCTTCTGCTTGACTGCCTGCGGACAGCGCGAGCCGCCCAAGACGCCGGCCAACTTGCCGACGGCGATGCCCTCGGAAGAAGAGGCGGCGCGTGCCCGCGCCGATGCGCGCAACGCGGTGCCGCTCCTGCCGCAGGGCGAGCGCGATCTCAGCGGGCAGGACCTGCTCGGGCCGGCGGATTCGGCATCCGTGGCAGGGGTCATGTCGCCCGACGGGGAGCAGCGCTACGGGTACCGGATCCAGCTCTTCGCCACCGCCGATGGGCGGTTGGCGCAGCAGCGCGCCGCGGAGTACCGCGACCTGTTTGCGGAGGCGATCTACGTGCGCCAGGAGGGCGTGCTCTACAAGGTCCAGGTCGGCGATTGCATCAGCCGCGACGAAGCCGAAGCGCTGCGCCGCCGGGCGCGGGCGCTCGGCTACGAGGGGGCCTTCATCGTCGATGCGCTCGTCGCGGTCGACTAGCGGCCCGCGGCGCGGAGCGCGGCGCCCCGGGGCAGGCATGGACGGCGCCCGGATCTGAGCGGGGCGAGGACGGGAAGCGATGGATAGCGACGTGCAGCACGTGCTTTTCGAAGACGCGGCGGTAGGGCAGTTGGCACCGCTGACGGCGCTGCGCCCGTGCGGGGCCTTGCGCATCGGCGCCCGCGCGCTCTACGAGGTGCAGTGTGCCGCGCTGGGGGAGGCCAAGCCGGCCGTGGCCGTACGCCCGACGGTGGCGCCGTTGCTTGCGCGTTGGGGCTGGCGCGACTTTGAGCGCGCGGGCGGCGGGAAGCCCTGGTGCTGCATTCACGCCGCCTGGCTGCCGGAGGCCGAGTCGCTCGAGGCGATCCGCGGGCTGCGCCCCGGGGAGGGACTGCGGTGGCCCAACGGTCAGGCGCTGGCCTTCGTCACCGGTGAGCGGGATCTCGTGCACGCCATCATCCGCCAGGGATGCGCCGCGGCGGGAGAGAGGATCCGCTGGCGTCCGGTCGCCGCCGACTGCTGGCTGAGTCACCCGGCTCGTTTGATCGATCAGCTCGAGCGGGGTTTGCGCGGCGATCTCGAGCAGCAGGTGCAGGCCGGCCGCGGGCCGGGAGCGGCGACCCTCGTCCCGGTCGCCCCGCGCGACGGCGTCTACGTGCCCGGCGGCCCCGTCTACGCTGCCCCCGATGTGCATTTCACGCCGCCGGTTACGCTCGATGCGCGCGGCGGGCCGATCGTCTTGGGCGCGCAGGTCGAGGTCAAGCCGGGCACCACGCTCGAGGGGCCGCTCGCGGTCGATGCGGGCGCGATCCTCCTCGGAGGGCGGATCGCCAGAAGCTACATCGGTCCCGGAACTCGCGTGCACGGTGAGGTTTCCGACTGCATCTTCCAGGGGTGGTCGAACAAGAGCCACGCCGGCTTCCTGGGCCACTCCTACTGCGGCGAGTGGGTCAATCTCGGGGCGTCGACGACCGGCTCGAACCTGAAGAACAACTACGGTGAGATTCGCTGCTGGGACGGCCGGGCCTGGATTGCTACGGGGCGCCAGAAGCTCGGCAGCATCGTCGGCGATCAGACGCGCACCGCCATCGGGACGCTGCTGCCGAGCGGTAGCGTGATCGGGGTGAGCGTCAACTTGTTCGGCGCCGCGGAGATGGCGCCGAAGTGGGTGCCGTCCTTCGTTTGGGGCGTCGGGGAGACCGCCGTCGAGTATGAACTCGAGCGCTGCCTGGTGACCGTCGAGCGGGTCTTGGCGCGCCGTGATCAGCGCCTCGACGATGGCTATCGCCGCGCGCTGCTGGCCGAGTACCTGCTATCGGCCGAGCCGCGTGCGGCCTACCTGGGCGCCAGCGGCGCGGGGGCGCACGGAGGGGAGTAGGGGGCTATGCCGGAATTGCGTCGCGACCCGGTCGTCGGGCGCTGGGTGATCATCTCGACCGAGCGCGGTCGCCGGCCTTCGGACTTCACTCGGCCGGTCGTCGAATCGAACGGCGGCTTCTGCCCCTTCTGTGAGGGGCACGAGGAGAAGACGCCGCCCGAGGTCTATGCCGTGCGCCCCGATCGCTCCGCGCCGAATCAGCGCGGCTGGCGCGTGCGCGTTGTGCCCAACAAGTTCCCGGCGCTGCAGATCGAGGGCGACCTGCAGCGCAAGGCGGAAGGCATCTACGACAAGATGAACGGCATCGGCGCCCACGAGGTGATCATCGAGTCGCCGGAGCACGAGGTCGAGATGGGCGAGGCGTCGGTCGAGCAGATCCATCTCGTGCTGGTCGCCTACCGGGCGCGGATGATCGACCTGTCGCGCGACAAGCGCTTCCGCTACCTGCAGATCTTCAAAAACCACGGCGAGGCGGCCGGCGCATCGCTCGCTCACACGCACACGCAGCTCGTCGCCACGCCGATCGTGCCGCGCCGCATCCTCGAGGAGCTGAAGGGGTGCGAGCAGTACTTCAAGTTCAAGGAGCGCTGCGTGCTGTGCGACATCGTCGATCAGGAGATGACGGTCGGCAAGCGCGTGATCGCCGAGAATGCCGAGTATCTGGCGCTCGAGCCTTTCGCCCCGCGCTTTCCGTTCGAGACCTGGATCTTGCCCAAGACGCACCAGCCAAGCTTCGAGCAGGCGTTTCAAGGGAACTTCTACTCGCTGGCGCGGATCCTCAAAGAGACCCTGATGCGCCTGAACGCGACGCTCGATCATCCGCCCTACAATTTCGTGCTCCACACTTCACCGATCAATGAGCCGGAAGGCCCGCACCAGTACCACTGGCACTTCGAGCTGATGCCGAAGCTGACGCGCGTGGCCGGGTTCGAGTGGGGCACCGGCTTCTACATCAACCCGACACCGCCCGAGGATGCGGCGGCCTACCTGCGCGACGCGCACATCCCCGAAGAGAGCCTTGCGCTGCCGAACATCTCTCTAGCCTAAGAGGAGCGGGTGCGATGGAGATCCTCTACGCCGCGGCGGAAATGGTGCCGTGGATCAAGGTCGGCGGGCTGGCCGACGTCGCCGCCGCCCTGACACGCGAGCTGGCCGAGCGCGGTCACCACGTGCGCATCTGCCTGCCGTTTGCGCGGTCGGTGCGGGCGCACGCGGAGGCGCTGGCGCCCGAGCCGGTGGCGGAGCTGCAGGTGCGGTGCGCCGAGCGTACGGAGTCGGGCCGGCTCTGGCGAGCCGCGAACCCGGGCAGCGCGGCAGAGCTCTTCCTGATCGAGAACGACACCTACTTCGATCGACCCAATCCCTACGTCGACCCCGCCACCGGGCGCGACTGGCCCGACAACGCCTACCGCTTCGCCTTCTTCGGACGGGCGGTGCTCGCCGCCTGCGACGCGCTCGACTGGCAGCCGGAGCTGATCCATCTCAACGACTATCAGGTCGCGCCGATTGCCTTCTGGCTGAGCGCGCAAGGGTGGGGCGAAGGGCGCCACGCGGCGCTGGCGCAGAGCGCGACGGTGCTCAGCATTCACAACCTCGGGTATCAGGGGATCTACCCGGAGCTGCAAGAGGGAGAGCCGGAGGTCGAGCTCGCGCGACGCGCGCGCGCGCTGGCCGCGGAGCTGGGGATTGCCGAGCGCCACGTGCGCCCGTTCGGCGCCTTCGAGTTCCATCGGCGAATCAACTTCATGAAGGCAGGGCTGCTGGCGGCCGACCTGGTGACAGCGGTCAGCCCGACCTACGCGCGCGAGATCCAGACCCCCGAGCTCGGTTTCGGGCTCGATGGCGTGCTGCGGGAGCGCGGCGACCGCTTGGTGGGGATCCTCAACGGGATCGATGTCGAAGCGTGGGATCCGGCGCGAGACTCCCTGATCCCGCAGCCCTACGGCCCGTCCGACTTCCAGGGCAAGCGCGAGAACAAGGCGCGCCTGCTGGAGGCGATGCACCTGCCGGCCCACCCGAGGCTGCCGCTGATCGGGATGATCTCGCGCCTCGTCGATCAGAAGGGCTTCGACTTGCTGGCGCGCATTGCCGACGACCTACTGCCGGCCGGCCGGTTGCGGATGGTCGTGCTCGGCAGCGGGCAGCCGGTATACGAACAACTCTGCCGGGATCTGGCGCAGCGCTATCCCGACCATTTCTCCGCGGCGATCGACTTCAACGATCCGCTCGCCCACCTGATCGAGGCGGGCAGCGACTTCTTCCTGATGCCGTCGCGCTATGAGCCGTGCGGGCTGAACCAGATGTACAGCATGCGCTATGGAACGGTGCCGATCGTGCGCGCCACGGGGGGGTTGGCCGACACGGTGAGCGAGTTCGACGCGCATACCGGGCGCGGGAGCGGGTTCCTCTTCCACGACTACGAGCCCGAGGCGCTACGGGCGGCGATCGAGCGGGCCCTGGCGGCCTATGCGCGTCCCCGGGCGTTCAAGAAGCTGATCGTCAAGCTGATGAACCGCGATTTCTCCTGGGCGGCGGCGGCAGCCGAGTACGAAGCCGCCTATGCGCGGGCGCGCGCCCTGCGCCGCGAGCGGCCGGCGGCCGGGGGAGCGGCCGCCGCGCGGCCGGCGCCGTAGGCGCGCGGCTCAGATCTGCTATCGCACGCGGCAAGAGCACCTTGCCGGCTCGGGCCCGGAGAGCGCGACACCAATGGCTGACTTGACGATCGGGCGTCGGGTCGACTAGAATCAAATCTTGACGAACGCCTCGGGTGCCGATATAAGCAAGGGGCGATTTCCGTTGCGGGAGTAGCTCAGCCCGGTAGAGCACCACCTTGCCAAGGTGGCTGTCGCGAGTTCAAATCTCGTCTCCCGCTCAGACTTGCGGCGGCGGCGCCCTCGGCCGGCCGCCGTTTTCGTCCCGGGATCAGGGGGCGGCATAGCCAAGTGGCTAAGGCGACGGTCTGCAAAACCGTTATCACCGGTTCGAATCCGGTTGCCGCCTCCAATCCTTTCTTCCCCAGCGCTTTCCTCGCCCGATCCTGGTCCCGTTAGCGCGCCGCCTGGAGCTGAGCGATCCGCTGGCGAGCCGTCTCCCCCGTGCGGTAGGGGTCGACCTCGATCGCCTGGCGGTAGGAGGCGAGCGCCGCTTCGATCTCTCCCTGTTGCCGCTGGAGATCGCCGCGCGCGATGAAGGCGCCGCCGTGCAGCGGATCGAGCTCGAGGGTTTGCTCGAGCAGCGGCTGCGCTTCTTCGAGGCGCCCATGCTTGATCAGCACCTGCGCCAGCAGGAGGCAGGCATCCGGATGCGGCTGAATCGCATTGGCAGCCCGCAGCGCCTTCTCCGCCTCCGCGTCGTGGCCGAGGAAGAGCAGGATCTTGCCCTTCGTCCGCAGCACCGTGCGATCACGTGGGGAGCGGGCCTCGGCCTGGCGAATCGCCGCCAGGGCCGGTTGCAGCTTGCCGCCGCGCACGAGCGCGTTGGCCTGGTCGATCAGGCGCAGGACCGGCATCATCTCCTTCGGATCGGGCAACGACCCGTCCGGTTTCGCGGTCGTGTGGCTGCCGATGTAGCCGAGCGACTCGAGCCGCTGGCGTGCCTCAGGGTCCAAGGGCTGCGATGAGGCGACGACCGCGGCGAGCGTCGGCGACTGCTGCAAGCGCTGCTCGAGCACACCGGCGAGCTGATCGCGCGCGGCGCGCGTCGCGCCGGATGCGTTGGGGGCGAGATTGACGAGTTCGTGCGGGTCGGTGGTGAGATCGTAGTACTCGGGTCGCGGGGCGCGGATGTACTTGTCACCGTGGCGCCGCAGTCCGAAGAGCGGCGACCAGCCGTTGTCGAAATACGGAGCCAGCGTCTCGAGATAGACCATCCGGTCCGCCGTCTCCGGCGCTTGCAGAAGGCTCACGCCGTCGCCCGGCTGAGGCGCTGCAAGGCCGAGCAGGTCGAGGACGGTCGGGAAGACATCCGCGATCGAGACGACCACGTCGTCGACCACATAGGGATCCGCAAAGAGACCCGGACAGGCGAGGATCAGCGGGACCCACACCGTGCTCTCGTAGATCAGCATCGTGTGCGTCGATTCGTCGTGTTCGCCCAATCCCTCGCCATGATCCGCGACCGCGACGATGAGTGTTTGCTCGCGCGCCCCGATCGCGTCCAGCGTCTGCAGCAAGCGCCCGATCTCATGGTCCATGAAGGCGATTTCACCGTCGTACGGCGTGTCGCGGAACTCCTCCTTGTACGGCGAGGGGGGCAGGTAGGGGTTGTGCGGGTCGTAGTAGTGGACCCAGGCGAAGAAGGGCTGCTCCTGCGACCGACCGCGCAGCCACTGGATCGCGGCCCCAGTGACACTGCTCGCCGGGCGCTCGTTGCCCTCGCGGTAGATCGCGGCGGAGGAGGCGACCGAGATGTCGTCGTCGTAGTGTGCAAACCCTTGGTCGAGCCCGAAGCGCGCATCGAGGACGAAGGCCGAGACGAAGGCCGCCGTCTCGTAGTCCTGCGCAGCCAGCACCTCGGCCAAGGTGAGCACGTCCTCGCCGACCGTGAACTCGGCGTTGTGTCGCGCGCCATGGGTCGGCGGATCGAGTCCCGTTAGGATCGTCGCGTGAGCCGGCAAGGTGATCGGGACGGGCGAGACCGCGTCGGCGAAGCGCACACCTTCGGCGGCGAGCGCGTCGAGCACGGGGGTCTCGGCGCGCGCGTACCCGTAGCAGCCGATATGGTCGGCGCGGGTCGTATCGAGCGTCAGCAGGAGGACGTTGTACCCGCGCGCCGCGCCGGTCGCCATCTGCGGCGGCAGGCCCGAACGGGCGCGCGGTTGGAGGATCCAGTAGAGCGCCCCACAGACGATCGCCAGCGCCGCCACACCCAACGCGATGCGACCATAGGGGAGCGCGCGTCTGGCGCGCGGGCGTGGGGGGGAGGGCTTGGTGGCAGGGCGGGAAATTCGGCGGGCGTCCTTCTTCGTACGCTGACCGCGTGGGTGCCGCTTGCTCATCGATACGACCTCATGCAGGGTGACGTGTCTCGTGCCATGGCTACCAGGATAGCACTCCCGCGCCCGGCGTGCGCTGGCGCTGGCGCGCCGGCGTCGGATGAGCCTTGAATGGGCGCAACCAGGCCTCTAGACTAGTGGTTTCGATTCAATGCGAAGCATGTGCGCGACGCAAGAAAGAAGCACTCCGCGACTCGTCCGGGGTGCCGTGGGGGTTGCCAAATGACGCCTCGGGAGCGGATTGCCGCATTGCGGTCTCGAATGAAGCGCGAGAGAGTCGCCGCCTACCTCGTGCCCTCGACCGATCCGCATATGAGCGAGTACCTGCCGGAGTGCTGGAAGCGTCGCGGCTGGCTGAGCGGCTTCACCGGCAGCGCGGGTGATGTCGTCGTCACCCAGCGCGAGGCGCTGCTCTGGACTGACTCGCGCTACTTCCTCGAAGCCGAGGCGGTGCTCGATCCGCAGGTCTTTCGCCTGATGAAGATCGGCCTCGAGACTACGCCCTCGATCGAGGCCTACCTCGGCCAGCGACTCAAGCGCGGCGATGCCGTCGGGGCCGATCCGCAGACGCTGTCGAAGGCGCGGGCCGAGGCGCTCGAAGAGGCGCTGGCCAAGAAGGGCATCGCGCTGCGGTTTCCCAAGCGCAATCTGGTCGATGAGATTTGGCGTGACCGGCCGCCGCTGCCGGACGAACCGGTGAGTGGCTATCCGGAGCGCCGCGCCGGTGAGAGCGTGCGCAGCAAGCTGACGCGCATGCGCGGCGAGCTGGTGAGGCTGGACGTCGATGCGCACGTCGTCACTGCGCTGGACGCGATCGCCTGGCTCTTCAACCTGCGCGGCAATGACGTCGAGTTCAATCCGGTGGCGGTCGCCTATGCGATCGTCGATCGGCGCGGCGCGCGGCTCTTCATCGCACCCGAGAAGGTACCCGCCGAGCTGCGCCTGGCGCTGCGCGGCTTGGCACGGATCGCGCCGTACCGCGACGTCGGCAAGGCGCTGCGCGAATTGGGGCGCCGCCGCCGGCGCGTGCTGGTCGATCCCGCCTGGACGAACCGCTGGGTGCTCGACCAGCTCGGCAAGGCGCAGATCCGCTACGCACCGAGTCCCGCCATTCGCGCCAAGGCGATCAAGACCCGCGCCGAGTTGCGCGGAATGCAGGCCGCGCACGTGCAGGACGGGCTGGCGCTGGTGCGCTTCTACCACTGGCTCGAGGGGGCTCTCGCCCAGCGCCGCTACACCGAGAGCGAGCTGGCCGACCGCCTCGAGGTGTTTCGCCAGCATGGGCGCCTCTATCGCGGTCCCTCGTTCGACACGATCGTCGGCTTCGGCGCCAACGGGGCGATCATCCACTACCGGCCGCGCCCGGGACGCGACGCCGTCGTCAAGCGCCGGGGGATCCTGCTGATCGATTCAGGCGGGCAGTACTTGAACGGGACGACGGATGTCACCCGCACGACAGCGCTCGGGCGCCCGACGCGGGAAGAACGCAAGCTCTTCACCCTCGTTCTCAAGGCGCACATCAATCTCGCGCGCACGCGGTTCCCGCGCGGAACCCAGGGGAGTGTGCTCGAGGCGCTCTCACGCCAGCCGCTCTGGATGGCGGGAGAACACTACTTGCACGGCACCGGTCATGGGGTTGGTTGCTACCTGAACGTGCACGAGGGCCCGATCGGCTTCAGCGCGCGTGCGTCGCAGGCGCTCGAGCCGGGCAACGTGCTGTCACTCGAGCCGGGCTGCTACAAGGATGGGCGCTACGGATTCCGTACGGAGAACCTCGTCTTTGTCGCCTCCGATCCCGGCGTCGAGGATCAGGACCGCACCTGGTGCCGCCTCGAGCCGCTGACGCTCTGCCCCTTTGACCGCAGTCTGATCGATGTGGCCTATCTGGCGGAAGAGGAAACGAGGTGGATCGACGACTACCATCGCCGGGTCTACCGCGTGCTGGCGCAACACTTGCAGCCGCCCGTGCGGCGCTGGCTGCGAGCGGCGACGCTGCCACTCTAGCCGGTTCGGATTCCTGCGCTGAATCAGGGGAGTAAGTATGTCGCCTTGGAAGGCACTGCTGCCGGCTGCTGTCTTGGCTGCCGTCGTTGGTTTGGGCAGCGGCTGCGGCCCGGAAGAGAATCCGGAACCGGGCTGCAATGTGCTGCTGGTCACACTCGACACGACGCGGGCCGACCACCTCGGGCTCTACGGTCATGCGGCCGCGACGAGTCCGGTGCTCGACGCCTTTGCCGCCCAGGCGGCCGTCTTCGAGCGGGCGATTGCCCAAGCTGCGGTGACGCCGGTCTCGCACGCCTCGATTCTCACCGGCCTGAACCCCTATCACCACGGCCTGCGGGTGCTGCATGGCCACGTCGGATTCAAGCTTGAACCACAGATCGAATCACTGCCCGAGACCTGGACGGCGCTCGGCGGCGAGACGGCCGCCTTTGTCAGCGCCTTCCCCGTCACCGAGACCTTCGGCCTGGATCAGGGCTTCGCCCACTTCGACGCGGAATTCCCGCAGGCGGACGGCGAGGGTCTGATCACCGAGGAGGGGTTCGTCAACACGGGCGCCAGTCAGCGGCGCGCCGACCTGACGACGGATCGGGCGATCGCCTGGTTGAACGAACACTGCGCATCAGACGAAGCTGCACCGTTCTTGCTCTGGGTGCACTACTTCGATCCGCACGACCCGGCGCTCAAGCCGCCGGAGCGCGAGCTGCAGCGGATGCTGAAGCAGGACTTCGTTCCGCATTCGCGCGGCCAGAGGGACATGCTGCGCGCGATCTACGATGCGGAGATCCGCTACATGGACTTCCACCTCGGCCGCTTGCTGCGGGCCTGCATGCGCAGCGGGGTTTGGGACGAGACGATGGTCGTGATCGTGGCCGATCATGGGGAGGGACTGGGAGATCACGACTGGTGGACGCACGGCATCCTCTATGAGGAGCAGATCCGCGTGCCGTTGGTCGTTCGGCTGCCCGACATGGAGGCGGGGTTGCGCGTCCCCTCGCTCGTGCGCACGATCGATCTGGTCCCGACGATCTTGGATGTGGCCGCCGTTCCGCGCGCAGAGTGGCCGCGCGTCGACGGGGTCTCGCTGACGACGGCGATCGAAACGGGGCAGACCGAGACGCCGCTGCTCGGCTACAGCGACTCGATCAACATGCTCAATTACCAGCGTCCCGGAAAGGGCGAGCGGTGGAATCGCAAGGACGACAAGCTCTACTGCCTGACCGAGGGTGATGCGAAGCTGATCTATCACCAGCTGAATCCCGAGGAGACCGAGTTCTACGACTTGAGCACGGATCCCAAAGAGACCCACAACCTTGCCGATCGCCACCCTCCGGCGATGGTGCGCCTGCTGCGTAAGCTGAAGCAGCTGGGTGCATTCTCCGACATCCTGCCCGGAATGACGCCGAGCGATCCGGAGCGCGTGGCGCGCCTGCGCAGTCTCGGCTACGTGGAGTAGGGTGGAGGACTGGACCTAGGTGCTACGGAACGGCGGGACGCGGCGTGGCCCGTCAGCCGCCGTGGGCCAGGTGGAAGATGGTGAGTTCGGCTCCATCGGGCACCCTTGTCGTGGCGTAATCCTCTTTCTCGACCAATGTGCCATTGAGCGTGACCGTGATGAGGGCGTAGCTGTAGCCGAGCGCCGCCAATACATCGTTGACGGTCATGCCCGGCTTCCAATCGAGCTGCTCGCGGTCGTTGATTGTGATCATGCTGTCGGTCGACTCCGTGGTGGTGGGTGAGCGGGCATCCGGTCCATGAGCAACTCGATGGCGAGATTGGCCTGCATGTGGGCGACGAGCGCCACGCGCGCCGCACAGAGCCCGAGTGCCATGTCGGAGACGCCGTCCCCGCAGAAGTGGATCTGGCCCGAGCTGCGCACACGCAGCTCGTTCGTGCGGCCGTAGCCGCCGATTCCGCTCGCCGCGACGATCGGGCGATCGGGGTAGGCCCGGCACCAGGCTTCGATCAGCCACTGCTTCGCCTCGGCCTGGTCGAAGGCCTCGACGAGTAGATCGGCGGCTGCGAAGCGGGCCCCGACGTCGTCGCGGCACAGCCGTTCCTGGTGGACCGCGACCGCTACCCCGGTCCCAATCGCGGCGACCTGTTCGCGCAGCGCCACGACCTTCGGGCGGCCGAGGTCAGACTGGAAGTAGCACTGACGGTTGAGGTTGGAGGCGTCGACGATGTCGTGGTCGACCAGGATCAGGCGGCCGATGCCGGCGCGTGTGAGGGCGAGCGCGACGTGCGTGCCGAGCCCGCCACAGCCGGCCAGGCCGACCGTCGCGCGCTGCAGCCGGTCCCGCATGCCCGGCACGTTGCGAGTAAAGATCGAAGCGTTCATCCCGCGCGCATTGTGCGCGAGATGCGGCCGATGCGCAACCGCCGGCCGGTCGGCGGTTGCGCGCCGCAAGAGCGAATTGACCCCGATGGCCCGAACCTGCTAGGCTCCGCGGTCCTTTTGGCCGGGGATGATCAGGGTAGACGCGCCGTACGGAGCGACCCCCCAGGGTCGGGAGAACCATGTTCAAGGATCTCAGTCTGGTCCGCAACATCGGGATCAGCGCCCACATCGATTCGGGCAAGACGACGCTGACCGAGCGGATCCTCTTCTATACCAAGCGCATTCATGCCATGCGTGAAGTTCGCGGGCGTGACGGCCATGGGGCCAAGATGGACTCCATGGAGCTCGAACGGGAGCGCGGGATCACGATCGCCTCGGCCGCGACCCACTGCGTCTGGGAAGGACGCCACATCAACATCATTGACACGCCGGGCCACGTCGACTTCACGATCGAAGTCGAGCGCGCGCTGCGAGTGCTCGACGGCGCCGTGCTCGTCCTCTGTGCCGTGGCCGGCGTGCAGTCACAGTCGATTACTGTCGACCGGCAGATGCGGCGCTATCGGATTCCGCGCATCGCCTTCATCAACAAGTGCGATCGTGTTGGCGCCGACCCGGGGCGTGTGACCGCGCAGCTACGCGACAAGCTCGGGCTTAACGCCGTGGCGCTGCAGCTCCCGATCGGGCTCGAAGCGCGATTCACCGGTGTCGTCGATTTGATCACGATGCGCGCGCTCTACTTCGAGGGAGCGAGTGGGGAGCAGGTGCGGGAAGACGAAATCCCGGCCGAATTGGCCGCGGCGGCCCGGCAGGCGCGTGAGACGATGCTCGACCAGCTCTCGCTCGTCTCTGACGAGCTGGCCGAAGCGATCCTGGAGGGGGAGGCCTCGGAAGACCAGATTCGGGCCACCTTGCTGCGGGGCGTGATCGAGCGCTCGATCACCCCCGTCCTGATCGGCTCGGCCTACAAGAACAAGGGTGTCCAGCCGTTGCTCGATGCGGTCGTCAACTACTTGCCCAATCCGCTCGAGGTCAGCTACGAGGCGCTCGATCTCGAGCACGAGGAAGCGCGCGTATCGCTCGAGGCACGCCCGGATCGACCGCTCGTCAGTCTCGCGTTCAAGCTCGAGGATGGCCCCTACGGTCAACTAACCTACCTGCGCACCTATCAGGGCGCGCTGCGCAAGGGGGATACGATCGTCAACGTGCGCACCGGCCGCCGCAGCAAGGTCGGACGGCTGGTGCGGATGCACGCCGACGAGATGGAAGAGATCGACGACACGATGGCGGGTGACATCGTAGCCCTCTTCGGCATCGACTGCGCTTCGGGCGATACGTTCACCGATGGCACGCTCCAAGTGGCGATGTCCTCGATGCACGTGCCGGAGCCGGTGATCAAGCTGACGATCAAGCCCGAGGACAATCGTGCCAAGGCGAACATGTCGAAAGCGCTCCAGCGCTTCTCGCGCGAGGATCCGACCTTTCGGGTCGAGGTCGACGAGGAGACGGGCGAGACGACGATTGCGGGCATGGGGGAGTTGCACCTCGATGTCTACGTCGAGCGCATGCGCCGCGAATACGGGGCTTCGGTCGCGGTCGGGCGCCCGCAGGTCGCCTACCGGGAGGCGGTGATGTCGCGCGCCGCGTTCGACTACACCCATCGCAAACAGACCGGCGGCTCGGGTCAGTTCGGACGCATCGCGGGCTACATCGAACCGGCCGAGGGCGAGGACTTCGAGTTCGAGAACCGCGTCACCGGTGGGCGCATTCCGACCGAGTACATTCCGGCGGTTGAGAAGGGATTCCGCGCGATGATCGAGAAGGGCGAGCTGGTCGGGTTCCCGATCGTTGGCCTGCGCGTCGTGCTCGAGGACGGCAAGGCGCACAGTGTCGACTCGTCCGATATGGCGTTCCAAGCAGCCGCCCGCGGCGCCTTGCGCGAAACGTACCGCAAGGCGCAGCCCCGCGTGCTCGAGCCGGTGATGAAGGTCGCTGTCGAATGCCCGCCCGAGTACCACGGGGACGTTCTGGGGACCCTGATGCAGCGCCGCGGCCTGATCGTCGGCAGTACCGAGGACGAGAGCTTCGTGCGTGTGGAAGCGGATGTTCCGCTGGCCGAGATGTTCGCCTATGCGACCGTGCTGCGTTCGGCGACGCAGGGCAAGGCGGAGTTCTCGATGGAATTCGGGCGCTACGCGCCGGCGCCGGCCGAGGTGGCGGAGGAGCAGATCAAGGCCTATCAGGATCGCAGAGCCGGCCGGAGGTCATAGCCGTAGCGCCGGCAGGAAGGCCGAACCGCGGGAGGTTCGCAAGGCCGAAGAGCCGGCGGGCCGGAGGGTCGGAGGGGCACAGAGCATGGTCTACAGCAGAGAGTGGCACGCGCGCAGTCCCCTGCGCGTATTCGAGAATTCGTTGCGCGGCGGCCTGGGCCGCGGCAACCTCGGGGTGGTCATGGCGCGGGCGGGCATCGGCAAGACCGCATTCCTGATCGATGTCGCGCTCGACGATCTGCTTCAGGGCCGCAAGGTGCTCCACGTCGCGCTGGAAGACAGCGTCGAGCGGGTGCGCAACTTCTACGACGTGCTCTTCGGAGAGCTGCGCCGCACGCTCCCCATCGAGGATCCCCTGCCGGCTCATGTGCGCATGGAGCGACATCGCATGATCCATGCCTTTCGCCGCGGAGACCTGCCGCTCGAGCTGCTCGAGAAGAACCTCGACTTCCTTGAACTGCATGCCAATTTCGTGCCCCAGCTCTTGATCCTCGACGGGGTCGATTTCCATCAGACGAGCAACGAGGAGCTGGCCGGGCTCAAGTCGCTGGCGACGAGACGTGAGCTCGAAGTCTGGCTCTCGGCGCAGACCCACCGCGACCGACCGCCGCGCGATCCGCGCGGGATCGATGATCAGGTCGTGCGCTTCGACGACTACATCAGCGTGATGGTCCTGCTGCACCCGGAGAAGGAGGGCACGGTCACCCTCCAGTTGCTCAAAGAACACGACAATCCCGACGTGGGGGCTCTGAAGCTCGAACTCGATCCGACGACGCTGCTGCTGGCGCAGGCGTGAGCTGCGCCGCCGCGACGGCGCCCCCCGGCTGAGCGATCTCCTACGGGCGTCCGTCGTCGAGGACGGCGACGATCTCCGGCAAATCGATCCCGAGCTCCGCGAGACGTTCGCGCTTCGGCACACCGTGCCTGTCCCAGCCGCGACGCTCGTACACGACGTCGAGCGCCTTCTCGTACTGCCCCCGCCGGTATTCGCGCAGGAGCGCGATCTTCTCAGCCACCGACTTGCGGGCCGGATCGGTATGCAGCAGCTCCTTGATCTGCTTGTCGTAGCGATCGCGGCGCGATTCGTACTCCTCGGCCGTCACCGGGCCGACGGCGCGGTAGGGGGGCAAGTCGTGCTCGCGGGTGCCGCGCCCGAGCATGTAGGACATCACGCGCTGCAGGTTGTGCACTCGCGCCGATTGCCGGAGCATCGTCTCCTCATCGAGCGCGATGCCCGTCATGCCCTCGAAGAACTTGAAGTAGCCCTCGACATGGTCCGGGATCTTGGCCGCCGTGGGAGGATCGTACTGCTTGTTGGCGAGCGGGACGACGTCGTTCCAAAGCAGCTTGCAGAGACCAAGGAGACCGAACCAGGTGCGCCATAGCGGGAAGTAGTAGAGCGCTTCAGCCTTGTCTTCGAAGGTCGGGATCTGGTTGTTGACCATGTCCATGAAGATCAGCCAGGCCTCGTCGTGCTGCGGGCCTTTGACGGCTCCGGTGTAGCCGATCTGCTGGGCCAACGACTCCTTCGAAACGTATTCGGAGTACTCGAGCCCCTTGGCCTCCATCCCGATGTCGTCGAGGAAGGCGCGATCGGCGCCGTACTCGCGCGACCATTTGT
>Ga0180436_10000952_pt1 | contig 28880 bp, 28 predicted proteins | sample SS_ome_2_FD_132434 | JGI IMG/M metagenome (GOLD analysis project Ga0180436, IMG submission 132434) | Hypersaline lake sediment archaeal communities from the Salton Sea, California, USA - SS_3_S_2 metaG | ecosystem: Environmental > Aquatic > Non-marine Saline and Alkaline > Hypersaline >... | reverse complement strand
TTTTAGAATAGATCTTTTGACCTTTGTTAATGCTTCCTGCTTCAACTGTTGATGTTAATAGTGCAAAACCAAAAAGTGCTGTAAGCGCTAATTTTGTTACGTTTTTCATTTTGTTCCTTTTATGTAAATAAGATATTTTAGTATATCCTACTTATGATTATGAATATATATAATGTAGATTAATTTGATAAATTTTTTTTAATGTTAAAAAAAGTGACACAGCACTTTGTTATTTTACATACTGCTTCCGCATTTTCCTGGTGCACATTTCATTTGCATTGTAGTGCTATTCTTCTGCAAAGTATTTTCATTTTGATATATGCTTCCGCTAAGAAAGTAGAGACCAGTGAAAAATAGTACTAAGCTGAACATTTGAAGTTTAGAGAACTGCTGTATCTTCTCTTTTGGTTTGATCTCACAGACATTACCGGGACAATAAAGTGGTCTGTTTTTTTGTGTCCTATGGTAGAGTATACACCCTATACATATACCAAAAGCTGTTTCACTGAATAAAAAAGTGATACACAAGAGGCAGATTCCGATCTTTATCGTTGTCATAATCTCAAATACTACAATGAGCAAGAACATAATAACTGAGAGTGCAAACCCAATCGACCAGGCAAATCTTTTCTGTTTAGCTCCAACATACTCTGGTGTTTGATTTTGTACGAAAAAACGCCCTAAGATAAGACTTGGGGCATAATTGGGGTTGATAAATATACGTATAAAAAAGTCAACCATAAAGACCGTGACAAAGATCTTTGTAAATATAAAATCGTGTGTTAGATATGAATTGACAAATGAGGCTATGGCCGGTAAGAGCAAAATTCCGGCACCGGCACGTGCTTCACGTTCATTCAGAACAGGTATATTATAGCCTTCTACTTTTTCACCAAAATAGATATATTGTTTCATCATTATATCCTTTTATATAATGTATTGCTGAATTATATTGTGACTATGTGTATAGTGTGTGTAGTAAATTTTCATTTTTATTATAAAACCTATAGATTTACTTGACATTAAATTTTTTTTTGGCTAATATACACTCAATAAATGAGATAGGCACTTGTAAAAACCCTAGAAATTTACATTGGACAAGGGCATTACAGATTTTTTTGATACTTTAGTCTCCCCCTATATTGTTAATAGAGATCAAAAAATGGAAATGTTGTAAATCACTCTAGGGTCCTTAGAGGTGCTTATCTTATAATTTAATCTATTGAGAAAGGAAAGAATATGTCTCCAAGTTGCCCAATATCTACTAACAGAGTTGATTCCAACATGGTAAGGGTTATCTCTTTCCAGGTCGCACTTTTTACAGTGGTTCTCTTGATCACTCAGGAGAGTTTTTTTGCGCTGGTATTGCTCTTTGACTTTTTGATGAGATCACTGCGTCTTACAAACTTCAGTCCATTTCAGATTGTCGGAAAATTTATCATTACAGGTTGGGGGATCGCACCTAAACTTTGTGATGAGTCGCCAAAGAGATTTGCACTATATTTAGGACTGGTGATCTCACTATTTCTTGTACTTTTATATGCAGCAGGACTTACAACATTTGCTACAGCAATAAGTTTTATTTTGTTAATTTGTGCATTACTTGAGACATTATTCGATTTTTGTATAGGATGTAAGATATACTACGCTATACAAATCGGAAAAGGTCTTTTAACAAATGATAGGAATATCAAGTAAAACAATTTATGCTATCGCTGCACTTCAAGAGCTGGGATCCATCCCGGAAAACGAAGTGCTTAAGATAAAAGATATAGCAGCGAATGCATCCATCCCCCAAAACTTTTTAGAACAGATACTTTTGGAGCTTAAGAAGCAAGGATTGCTTACAAGTATTAAAGGTGCACATGGCGGCTATAAACTTGCTCGCAGCTTAAAAGATATTACACTTAAAGATGTAGTACTTATCTTGGAATCAGATATATTCTCAGACAATTATCAAACAGATAATCAGGCACTTAAATTCTTTTGGGATGATATAAAACAGAAAGTTTCAGATGTGTTTGAGATACCACTTTCTGAACTGGAAAACTATCAACTTAAAGCCGATCAGACACTCAATTATTCAATATAGGAACAGACCATGAACAATTCCACTGACTTTAATTATTTCAATACCTTACTTGTGCAAAGTGTAGGGTCCAAAGTAGGGCCTATCGCACCTACTATTACACCATCTGCTGCCTATGGCTATGAAAATGCCGAAGAGGCCGAAGGTATCTTCGCAGCACAGGTCAACAAACCACTTTATGCAAGAGTAGGAAATCCAACCAATGCCAAACTTGAATCTATCGTGGCGAAGATGGAAGGCGGGTTTGGAGCCTTGGCTACATCTTCAGGTATGGGTGCCATCTCTATGGTCTGTAGTGCTTTTTTATCTGCGGGGGATGAGATACTTTGTATCGGAGGTTTCTTTGGTGGAACCTATTCATTGGTAAATGAAACACTTGCACGTTTTGGTGTGACAAACACATTTTGTACAGTAGATGACTTTGCACACATTGAAGCAACACTTCAACGCGGTATTAAAATGGTACTTTTTGAGTCAGTGGGTAATCCAAGCCTGACCCTACCTGATATACAGCGTATCATAGACCTGTGTAATGAGTATGAAACACTTGTCATGATTGACAATACTGCTACACCGCTTTTGGTCAGACCTCTGGAGATGGGTGCAGATATCTCTGTACACTCATCGACTAAAAATATGTCAGGCCACTCCGCTGCACTTGGCGGTATAGCCGTCTTTAGAGCAGTAAAAGAAGAGGGTGATAAACTCATGAACCCAAAATATGCTGATGTTCACAAAATAGTAAATAAAATGGGTAAAAAAGCGTTTATCCCTATATGTAAAAAACGTGCAATACGTGATTATGGTATGACTGCCAATGCATTTGGATCATTCATGACGATGGTAGGACTTGAGACACTTCCGCTGAGAGTCGAAAGAGTCAATAAAAGTGTTGAAACTGTAGCTGCTTTACTTGATGAGAGGTTCCCAGAGGGTGTGAGCGTCAACCATCCGTCATTACCTTCGAGTCCTGATCATGCACGTTATAAGTCTGACTTTGCTCAAGGGTGTGGACCACTGTTGACCATTAACTGCGGAACAAAAGAGAAAGCGTTTGCTTTTCTTAATGAACTGAACCTTGTTACTCAAACAGCAAATATTGGAGACAACAGAACACTCGCACTGCATATGACAAGTACCATTTACAGTGATTTTGATGAAGAAGCACGTAAATTTTTAGGTGTAGATGAAGGACTCATCCGTGTTTCTATAGGGTTGGAAGATCCTAACGCCATAGCAGAGGACTTTTTACAAGCTTCATTTACAGTATAAGTAGTTTGTGTGTTACGTTTTTTTATTCTTCTTCTATCTCTCTTATTGGTTTCACTAGAAGCCGATAATAAAAAAGATGGGTTGGCATACCTTAATACAATTAGAGAGCATGCCGGACTCATTAAATTCAAACCCAATAAAGCCTTAGAAAAAGCAGCTACTGCACATGCAAAATATCTTATACGCAATCAAACAAAAAGCCATTATGAAAAGAAAGGCAGATCTTCATTTACCGGTACTACACCTTCGAAAAGAGTACTGAAGGCAGGTTATCCAACGGCTTTTGTAATGGAGAACCTCTCTACCAATACAAAAGGCTATCAACGATCAATAGAGAGTATCTTTTCTGCTATTTACCACCGCTTTGCTTTCTTTAGTTTTGATAAAGATGAGATAGGTTTTGGAAGTGCTTTAGGGAAGAAAAAAAGAAAAATAAATCGTGCATATGTATATAACATAGGCTCTTCAGCCATTGCAGACCTCTGTAGTGATTCGTTCAGTATGACATACGGAATGTATTATGTAAAGGATATTTGCAAGCAGAGCAGCAAGATGATACCTAAGTCACTTATTGATGAGAAAAAAGATCAAACACGACGTAAAAATGGAGAGATCATACTGTACCCTTATGCCGGGCAAAGAGGTATATGGCCTGCATTCTATAACGAATCTCCAGACCCTCTGCCGGGGTACAAGGTCAGTGGATTTCCTATCTCAGTACAATTTAATCCTGTACGCTACAATACGATTGAGTTAAAATCTTTCCGCCTGTATGATGCGAGTGGAAAAGAGATCAAGGAGACTAAGATACTTCAGCAGAAAAATGACCAAAACCATCTTTTTACAAAGTTTGAATTTGCGCTCATGCCACTAAAAAGATTGGAGTTCGATACTACCTACACTGCACATTTTGAGGCTGTGGCAGATGGCAGAAAAGTGAAAAGACGTTGGGCATTTAAGACAACAAAGCCTGAAGAAACGCTCTTTAGGATCACAAAAAATAAAAGTAAACTAAACGTAAAAGCAGGTTCAACTGTGGTACTGTATATCGTACCGAATACGAAAAAAGATGTTATGAGTACATACATATCCAGAGGAGGGATAAAGGTTTCATTCCTTGATCAGAATACCTTAAAGGTCACCTTTCCGAAGAAGCGTTCTTCAGGGCGTGTGAGTTTAGAGATGGGAAAGAGAAAGATATTCTTTGATGTTGAATGATCAGAGTGTCGCTTTTAAGCCATAAAAGTAGTTTTGTAACTGCATCCAGCTTTTGTTGGCGAATTGCTCCATAAAGCTTTCGAGCTTATCCTTTTCCTTCCAAGTAGGATCTTTGACCTTTGCCAGTTTTGCAACTTCCTCTTTGGCATCACTTTTGACTCCCACACGATCTATAAGACCTGCATCTTTCGCTCTTTTAGCAGAAAATATATGGGCATCTGCATAGTTTTCTGACTGACTGATATCTAAACCTCTTGCAGTTGCTACATCAGTGATGAAAAGATCATACGTATCTTTGGTAAGTCTTTCAAGTTCAGCACGCTCTTCAGGGGTCCATTCTCTTGTTGGGGTACCTGCTTCTTTATAGGTACCTTGTTTGACGATCTGTGTTTTAACACCTATAGTATTCATCAGCTTCTCAACATTGGCACTCTCCAGGATCACACCGATCGACCCTACGATAGAACCAGGGTTTGCAATGATCTTGTTGGCATAGATAGAGGCGTAGTAGCTACCGCTTGCCATGATCCCAGAGGCATATGCAACAACCGGTTTATGCTCTTTCAGTGCTTTGATAGCGTAAGCGATCTCTATAGACGGAGGTACTGCACCACCTGGTGAATTGATATTGAGTAAAACACCTTTAATCTTGGTGTCTTTTTGTACATCTTCGATCTCTTTAAGAATGGCATCTGCATTGATGATAGGTCCGGCAAGTTGTATTTCTTGAAGATTGGCCGGTTTTAGCTCCGTTGTTGAAGTGGGCATGAGCACGACAAAAGCGATCAGCAAAAAAAGCATTCCTAAAAAGTGTTGTCCTATCCATTTGATAGCTCTTCCGATTGCGCTAAACATATTTATAATCCTTTTCTTCACAGTGTAGTGAAATATTTCTAGAATTGAATTATATCACAACTGTATTTCTTATTTCAGGTGTTAATATCGCTTTTACTTCAATCTTTGTATACTTATCAATATACCAATATTGATATGAAATTTATGCCCAAGTTTCGTTACAAAGGAAAGATCATGAAATTTTTACTTTTAGCCTTTACACTTACATGTTCACAGACCTTTGCTGAAGTATCTATGAGACCAACTGAAGAAGCTACCATATTACCGATTGAACCAACCCATCCTATTGTCAGACCTCCTAAACCGATAAGACCTAAAGAGAAATATCTTCTGATGCACCAGGATAATTACTATAGCACGAATATCGTATCTAACTGTGATCAATATATAAAGATCATTGAAGAAAAAGATAAAGAGATAGAAGCTTTAAAAAAAGAGGTTGAAAGTTTACGGAACAAAGAGCAGATTAAGTTGCAAGAAAGTCTCAAAAAGACCTATGAAAAAGAGATGCAAAAGTTTGATAATAGAGGAAGCAGTAAGCAGACAAAAAGTAAAGCTGTAATATCTGATACACCTATAGATTGAAGCAGATGATGATATCTTCTTCTAATCTTCATAGTTTTTATAAAGGGCAATATTGATTAAGATAAAAGCATACTAGTTGTACAGCAGGTGTTATATGTTAAAGAGATATACTATCTTTATGCACTAAATAAATGAGGTATTTTACATATGTCAATTTCACAAAATTTTTTTTATTCTATTATTCTTTCTGTTTCTTTTTTAGTATTATCTGGGTGTGGCGATGAAAAAGTAGCAGGAACACCAAAGGCTCCGCCTCCACTAAATGTTGAGACAGTAACGGTGCAAAAAAAGAAGTATCCTGTATGGGTACAAGCGACAGGTATGACAAAAGCAGTCAGTGACCAGGAGATACGTGCCCGTGTTGCCGGTCGTTTGGAAAAAAGATTTTTTGAAGATGGTGCCACTGTTAAAAAAGGGGATAAACTTTTCCTCATAGAACAATCACAATATCAAAGTAACTTAGATGCTGCACGTTCAAGAAAAGAAAAAAATGAAGCTGAACTGTTATTGGCAATAGCAGATGTAAAACGATATGAGCCTCTTGTAAAAGAAGGACTTGCTGCACGTGCCACACTTGAACAGTATGAAACAAAACGAGATGGGTTGATCGCAGCGGTTGCTGCAGATGAAGCTGCTGTTCGTAATGCAGAGCTCGAATTAAGCTATACGCTCATCACTGCACCGATATCAGGTCAAGTAAGTGCCAGACGGGTGGATGTGGGTAACCTGGTAGGATATGGAGAATCCACACTTTTAACAACGATAGTGCAGACAGATAAAATATATGCCTATTTCAGCCCATCTGAGGAAAATGTGCAAAGACTGTATAAATTCCGTTCACGCAAAGATCTTCCGGTTTTCATCGAGGTACGTGGGCAGGGTGAAGATATCTTTAAACGTAAGCGACTTGATGGCTTCCTTGACTTTAGCAACAACATTGTCGACCCGCTTACATCCACTGTCTCTATGCGTGCCACTATTGACAATGAAGATCAGTCCGTATATCCTGGAACTTTTGTCTATGTCAATATTTTTATTACAGATCAGATCCCATTTATCATGGTGCCTCCACAGGCTATTTTCGAAGATCAATTAGGAAAATTTGTCTATACCGTTGATGAAAACAGTAGAGCGAAACGGACCTCTGTCAAAACATCACTGTCATCTAGACACTATGTCAGCATAAGAAGTGGGTTGGAAGAGAATGATAAAGTGGTCATCTCCGGTTTGGTAAAGGTCAAGGATGGCCGTCTTTTATCAACAAAAGATATGACTGAGACCAAAGGGATTGAAGCAGTAATGAAAAGGTATGACCTCATCCCTGAAGAGGTACAAAAATAAATGTTCTCACTCACTTTTATTAAACGTCCTATCTTTGCGATGGTCATCTCCTTAATGATCATTGTAGGGGGTCTTACTTCAATGACTGTTTTGCCGATACAGGAGTTTCCCGAAGTAGTTCCGCCTACGGTGGTTGTATCTGCCAACTATACGGGTGCCAATGCTTATGCAGTAGAAGACTCTGTTACAAGGCCTCTGGAAGATAAGATCAATGGTGTACAGGGGTCCATTTATACCGAATCATCCAGTACTTCTACTGGACAGTCCAAAGTGACCGTCTATTTTGAACCCGGGTATGATCTGGATATCGCTGCAGTGGACGTGCAGAACAAAGTTTCACTGGCGACACCTTCTCTGCCTTCTGAAGTAAAGCAGTCAGGGGTGGTCGTAGATAAACAAAGCCCATCCGCTGTCTGTTTTGTGACGATCACTGGAGATGAACGTTATGATGATGGTTTTTTAAGTAACTATATCAATATCAATGTACTTGATGAATTGAAGCGTATTCCAGGTGTGGGAAAAGCTGAAAATATGGGAGAGAAGAAGTATGCCATGCGTATCTGGCTGGATCCTGACAGGATCTATGCTCTGGATCTCACACCTGCAGATATCATTGATGCGATAAAATCACAAAATAAGCAGGCTGCAGTGGGTAAGATCGGATCGTCTCCTACCTATAAAGACCAACAGACTGAATTTGTACTGACAGCAGAGGGGCGTTTAACACAGGTTGAAGAGTTTGGAGAGATCGTCATCAAATATAAAAATGATGGATCTTTGGTCTATCTGCGTGATGTATCTCAGATCGAACTGGGTGCTGAAAAGTATGACTGGAATGCTATCTTAAATCAAAAACCCACAGGTATGGTCGGTATCTATCAGCTTGCTGGCTCCAATGCTCTAGAGATCAGGGCAGAAGTCGGCAGGGTAATGGAGAAAGTCAAAAGTCGTTTTCCTGACGGGATCAGTTATACTATTCCTTATGATACCACTGCCTATGTGGATGTAGCTATTGACAATGTTGTGACCAATCTTTTCATAGCGATCCTACTGGTGATCGTTATTATCTATATCTTCTTACAATCATGGCGTCCTACAGTAATTGCAGCAGTTGCCATACCTGTATCACTGATAGGGGCATTTGCAGCTATGTATATTGCTCCTGGGTTTTCCATTAACTTCCTTACCCTTTTTGGTCTGATCCTTGCCATAGGTATTGTGGTGGATGATGTTATTTTAGTGGTTGAAAATGTTGAAGTGATCATGTACAAAGAGCCTGAATTGACCATACCTCAAGTGGTGAAAAAAGCGATGATCGAATTGATAGGTCCGATCATTTCAACGACTTTGGTTCTGGTCGCTGTTTTCATTCCGGTCTCTATGGTACCGGGTATCACGGGCTCTCTCTATCAGCAATTCGCTTTGACCATCTCTTTTGCTGTGATGGTCTCTTCACTGAATGCTTTAACACTTTCACCTGCAATTGCAGCGATCATTATCAAGCGTCGCGGTCAGGATGAGAAAAAGTTCGTTGGTTTTGAACTTTTTGAAAATGGCTTTAATTGGCTTACCAACAGGTATACTGCTTTGATCACATTGCTTATCAATTTGCGCTATATGGTACTGGCACTCTTTTTTGTCCTGCTGGGCCTTATCTATTATATGTTTATCACTACGCCGACAGGCTTTGTACCTTCTGAGGATAAGGGGGCATATATAGTTGCCATGAACCTTAAACCCGGAAGCTCGATTGAACGAACGGTTGAGGTGCGAAAAGAAGTTGAAAAGATCGTTGCAGATATTGAAGGGGTGAAAGATGTGGTTGCCATTGATGGATTTAATGGGATCACAGGGGCTCTTGACGGTTCTGCGGGAACAATGTTCGTTACTTTGGATCATTGGAGAGAGAGAACTGCACCGGGTCTGGATATTGGAAGTATCATTAGACAGACCTTTGCAAAAACAGCCCATATCTCAGATGCTTCAGTGGCTGCATTTAATATGCCGGGCATTACCGGACTGGGTTCAGTCGGCGGGTTTGATTTCAGGTTGCAGGACTATCTTTCTGGAGATATGGATACTTTCATGTATTATGCACAAGAGATTATCAAAGAGGCAAATGCAGACCCGCGTATAGGAAGGGCTTTTACTACCTATAATCCTTCTTATCCTATGTATGAGATTGAGGTCGACCGAAAAAAGGCAAATGCCCTTGGTGTTGATGTGGCGACACTGTTTGGCACGATGCAGACCTATTTGGGATCTGTTTATGTAAATGACTTTGTGAAATACGGTAAGGTCTTTAAAGTATTTGTTCAGGCCAAAAAAGAGTTTAGATCAGAGAAAGGGGCTATTCATAAGCTCTATGTTAAAAGTAAAAAGGGCAAGATGGTACCGATGTCTGCTTTGGTCACTGTGAAAGATCAACTTGGACCGCAAAACATTTCACACTATAATCTCTACAGATCCATTCAGATCAATGGATCTGCTGCCCCGGGTTACAGTTCGGGTCAAGCAATGGAAGCGATGGAAGAGATCGCTGAGCGTGTTTTACCTAATACATACGGTTATGAATGGTCTGGAATGTCATTCCAGGAAAAGATCGCAGGAAATGGACAGGTATTGGTCTTTTTCTTTGTGGCACTTGTTGTATTCCTTGTACTCTCTGCACAGTATGAGTCATGGATCCTTCCATTGATGATATTGCTTTCAGTGCCTATAGTGATGATCGGTGCGATGGGTGCATTGAAGTTGGCTGGATTGCCGCTGAATATTTATGCACAGGTAGGCTTGGTCCTCCTGATCGCTCTGGCCTCCAAAAATGCTATTTTGATCGTTGAATTCGCCAAAGAATTACGAGAATCAGGTAAAAGTATTATGGAAGCTGGTGTTCAGGCAGGGAGACTCCGTTTCCGTGCGATCATGATGACGATCCTCTCTTTTGTCTTTGGTACCGCACCGCTTGCGTTCGCTTCAGGCGCAGGTGCAGTAACGCAAAAATCGATCGGAGTGGGCTTGCTCGGAGGTATGCTGGCTGCAACTATTGTGAGTACACTTTTGGTACCGGTACTCTATGTACTGCTCTCAACGATGCGTGAGAAATTTGTTTCAGTAGAAGATGAAATAGCAAAACGGGAGATGATATAAATGAAACATTTGATACGAAATATAGGGATAGGTCTACTAACTATGACTTTTTGTGCATCAGCACAGGGGCAGGTATTGAACATTGACAAGGCTATTGAACTTACACTTAAACATAGTCCGGATGTTGATATCAGCAGGTTTGATTTTGAAAAGGCCATAGAGCGCAGCAAGTTTCAGAAGGGGTATTATCTTCCAAGATTGGATCTCTCTGCTGTTGCAGGAAGACAAGGGTTGGAGTTTAAAGATCAAGATGAGTTAAGTGGTTCAACACTACTGGGCAATCTCTCTGCATCACAGCTTATTTATGACTTTGGAAAAACGAGTGGCAGGATCTCTGCGGCAGATAGCGAAGCCAATGCACTTGAGGCAAGTATGAATCAGTTTATCTCCAATAAGATACTGCTTGTCAAGGCACGTTATTATGATGTTTTAAAAGTCAAGAGCTTTATCAATGTCAACAAGGAAAATATAAAACTTCAAAAGGCACAACTGAGACGTGCGCAACGTTATTATGAAAATGGCATTAAAACGATCATTGATGTGTCAGATGCCAAGGTACGGTTGACCAAGGCAGAGCTTGAATTAAATAATTCAGAATATGAACTAAAACTGCGTCGTGCGATCCTTGAACAGACAATGGGATATATCCCCTACAATGGTACATACACGCTTTATCATAGAAAATTGGCATTACCAAATGTGAGCCGTCATTTACCCAAGGTAGATACCTCTTTTTCTCAGCTGGAAGCATTCGCTTATACACATCGGTATGAGTTGAAAAGTTCACAATATCTTTTGGAGAGTTCTAAATCCGTGGTAGAGAGTGAAGAAGGAAGTTATCTTCCTACGCTTTCACTCAGAGGAGATTATACAGCACAGGATGTAGACAGTGATTTTATTACTTCACTACCTCAAAGACAGTGGCAGGCTGGAATAGATATCACTTGGAACCTTTTTTCAGGTAATCAAACGGATGCTTCTGTGCAGGAAGCCAAAATATCTTCCCTGAAAGCAGCTTCTCAAATGGATGAGGTACGACTACTTATTAAACGGCAGGTGATAGAAGCAAGTTTAGGTGTGCAGCGTACCAAAGATGCAGTAATGCTTTCTGAGAGTATTTCAAAGTCAAGTAAGAAAAAGTTTGTTCAGGCAGAAAAACGCTATGAAAATGACCTTGCTGACTACATTGAACTTCAAGAAGCACAACAGGGGTACATCAATTCATTGGCAGAACTGGTCAATGCTTACTATGATTATTATATTGCCATTGCGCAACTAGACTTTGCAGTGGGAAGATAACGGTTTGGTATGAAAACCATTGATGAGGTCAAGATATCTTTTAAGAGAGATCCTGTTTTTCTCCCTCTATGTAAACCTCTGCAACCTCTTTCGTATGCAATATACTCCATAGAGCCAACTCTTCTGTTCTCTTAGGTGCTTCAGGCAGCGTGAGCACGGCAAAGTCTGCCAGTTTGCCTGTTTCGATCTTACCACAGTTCAATCCCAATATTTCTGCAGCATCAGCGGTTACGGCACGAAGTAACTTATCGGCAAGCTCTTGGATCGGTATCTCGTTATGTAGCATGATCGCTGCTCTGAGTTCATCAAGCATACTGAGAGAATCGTTCGAACTTAAACCGTCTGTTGCAACAGAGAAAGGTAGAGGAAGATCTTCAATGGCAAGTCTTCCGCATCCCAGATATCTGTTCGATCGCGGACAGTGGGCGATAGAGTGACCTTTTTGGCTCAAGTAGTTCAGCTCTTCAGATGTTGCCTGCACACAGTGGGTGAAGTGTGTAGGATAGGTGTCAAAGGCATGAATGAACTCTTCGATAGAGGTCACTGTTTGAGAGCTGTTGAAGTATTTCAGGAAGAATGCTTTCAGTGTTCCAGAGCTTGATTCAAGCCACTCTCTTTCTGCCTGGGATTCTAAAAAGTGTGCACTCAGCGGCATCTTGTGCTGTTTGGCCATGGTGACTGCTTTTTGTAAAAGAATAGGGTGGACAGAGTAGGGTGAATGTATTGCTATGGCAGGTGTGATACGTGCATCGGCATCACAGGACTGTGATGCTTTTACACGTTCTTGAAAGTCACCGTAGAGCATATCGGCATACATGGCATTTGACCCAATAAGCTCATTGAAGAATACAACACGTTGAGGGGTTTTCTCACAGACCTCAAGTTCATTTCCAAAGCTTGAAATGGCACCGAACGATGTGATACCAGATCGCATCATATTTTCACACTCATGCATCATCATTTTGTTATCACAGGCCATCATAAGCTCATCTCGATGATCTATAACAGAGTCAAGCCAGGGTTTAAATGATCCATAGCTTAAAGAGGTTTTATTTGCGGAGAATTCCAGGTGTACATGGGTATTGATGAAACCGGGGTAGAGTATGGAGTTGGGCTCTGTCTGTATGACCGTAGCATCGGGATATCGCTCTTTCAGTGCTTCAAGTGATGCGATATCTTTGATGGTTTGGTTAAATGCAACTGCATGATTTTGCAGGTAGCCGTCAGGTGTATAGATAAAGTCCGCATTTATTATCTTCATTTTGCCTCACATTTAATATATTTAGATAAAATAATACCTAAATTATATAAACAAGGTAGAAAATGAAAATAGTAGTTATCCAAGGTCCAAATCTTAATATGCTGGGAATTAGAGAGAAAAACGTCTATGGTCCAATGAAGTTGGAAGATATCCATTCACAAATGAAAGCATTTGCTGATCAAAATAAACTTGACATTGAATTTTTTCAAAGTAATTTAGAGGGTGAGATCGTAGATCGTATTCAAGAGTGTATGGGTGATGCGGACGGTATCATTATCAACCCTGCTGCATATACACATACATCGATCGCGATCCGTGATGCTATTTCTGCAGTACAGATCCCTACACTTGAAGTACACCTTTCAAATATCTATCAAAGAGAAGATTTTAGACATAAGTCACTCACTGCACCTGTATGTGCAGGTCAGATCTCAGGAATGGGGCCATTCAGCTATCATTTGGCAATGGTCGGTATGACACAGATCTTTTCAGAAATGGCAGCAATGAAAGAACACCAGGCAAAAATGCAGGCAGCGCAACAACAATAATCCTATATACTTCTCCTCTCCTCCGAGAGGAGGGTATACTCCAATGTAAAACCAAATCAAAGGTCATCCATGAACTACATGCTCAAAGATGAAAATGCTATCTACTATGAATGCGGCTACAGTTGTGATAATGCGCTTTATCTCTCTTTAGGAAGTGAAGCATTTTTTATTACAGACAGTCGCTATACGATCGATGCAACCCAAAATGTGCAAGGTGCAAAGGTTGTGATCAATGGTGATCTCTACGGTGAAGCAGTAAAGATCCTCAAGAAAGCAAAAGTGAAAAAAGTGATCTTTGATCCTAAAGAGTGGAGTGTAGATGGTTTTGATCGTGTGAGTTCAAAGGTGAAGGTTGTTTTTGACCCGCAAGTGGACTTTTCTCATAAGAAGCGTATCATTAAAAGTGATGAAGAGCTAAAGATCATGGCTAAAGCAGTCAAACTTGGTGCCAAAGCCTTTAAAGCCTTGGCCAAAGAGTTTAGAGAGAACGGTTTTGGTGAAGATGAATATACGTTGACCTACAGAGCAAAAGGTGTTTTGGGTGATTTTGGTAAATATGATCTCAGTTTTGACCCTATCGTTGCGATCAATGCAAATGCGGCTAAGCCACATGCTACGCCAACATCTACAAAGTTGAGTAAAAACGATCTGCTATTGGTGGATGCAGGTTTGAAATATAAACGCTACTGTTCTGACCGTACACGTACAGTTTATGCAGATAAGTATTTTATGTTCGATACGAATCAAAAATTTAGAAGTAAAAAAATACAGAAAGCCTACGATGCAGTACTGAAAGCACATGATAACGGCATCGCCAAAGCACGTTCAGGTATGAAAGCCAAAAAAGTGGATGCACTGACACGCGACATCATCACAAAAGCTGGTTTTGGTGAGTACTTTGTACATTCTACTGGACATGGCGTAGGATTGGATATCCATGAAATGCCATATATTTCATCAAAGTCCGATACTGTTATTGAGGATGGTATGGTGTATACTATAGAACCAGGTATTTATATTCCCGGTGAATTTGGTATACGCATCGAAGATATGGTAGCCATGGTAGATGGTAAAGCAGTTGTACTTTAGGTTATGCTATGATAAGTAAAAGGTTAGATTCAAAAAACACTTTGATCAAGACAAGAAGGTATCCTAGTAGATATCCTAGTAGAAATGGTTATCAGGCACTATTGGGTATTGGTGGAAACATAGGTGATGTCGTGCGCCGCTTTGATCATCTGCTGAATTATTTGAAGAGATCGACCTTAATAAGGGTACTGGAAACGACACCTATACTTAAAAATCCTCCTTTCGGATATACTGAGCAGAGTGATTTCTATAACACTTTGATACGCATTGAGACCTGGTTATCACCCAAGGCACTATTGCGTTTTGTATTGCGTGTAGAGAAGATCTTTGGTCGTAAGCGTCTTTTTAAAGATGGACCAAGAACACTGGATATAGATATAATATTTTATGAAAATGTGACGATGAAAACAGAGAACCTGACACTTCCTCATCCAGGATGGAGCGAGCGAGCGTCAGTACTGATCCCGTTATCAATGATGAAAGGCAATGACTAGATGAATAATACCATGGTTAATGAAACATTTGTAGCTTCTGACCCGACCAGTGCATATGAACAAGCAGTGAAAAAGTATGGAGATGGTGTACAGCTGATCTCTGCAAAGCAGATCAAATATGAGGATGGTAAGTTACGTAGTGAAGTATGTATAGCCGTACCTAAAGAATTATTTATGCAAAAGTCTTTTGGTAAGACAGTTTTAGAGAAAGATGACTCTCAAAAGGAAGAGGAAGTACTTTTAGCAGAACTCGAAGAGATGAAAAGACAGTTGTACCTGATGCAAGAAGAGATGACAGAAGATGCAGATGAGAGTGTAATGCAACAGGTGAAGACACTCTTTATGCAAAAAGGTATTGCAAGATCTTGGTTAGATGATGTGATGATGACATTGATGGGTAGCAATATACTTGATGATGCCAATCTCCTGGTCTCATACCTGCTAGAAGAGATAGATGAGAGTCTTCAGATAAAAAAAGAGACTCTGGACGAACCTAAACTAGTTATGCTTGTCGGTCCTACAGGAGTAGGGAAAACAACTACGATTGCAAAACTTGCAGCTCGCTATGCTTATCTCATGGATAGACCATACAGGGTTGCACTTTTAAACCTTGACAGTTATAAAGTAGGTGCCTTTGAGCAGCTTGGTCACTATGCAGATATAATGCAGCTTGAGCATATTACAGTAGAGTCTTTAGAGGATTTCACAACTGGTCTGGAAGCGTTGGAGGATTATGATGTAATATTGGTGGATACAGCAGGTATGTCTCCCTATGACACGGAAAAATTCATCAAAACGGTTGAATTCGTTAACTCTGATATGCCTAGAAACCTAGAGGTCAACCTTGTATTCCCTGCAACGGTGAAATATGAAGATATGGATGATATTTATAACAATTTCTCTTTCCTGGATCTACACTCTGTGATCATCAGTAAATTTGATGAAACGAAGCATTTTGGAACACTGTTGAATTTTATGTTACTATACAATCTTCCTATGAGTTATTTCTCTGTAGGACAAGAAGTACCGGATGATCTTATGGTGGCTTCCAAAGAGTATCTTTTAGAGCAGTTCATCGGTGACTTGGATGAAAATGAAGAGTGAAACGCAGGCCTTTCACTTGGCAAAGATAATGCAGAGGCATATCTTTAAACCAAGTTATGAATTGGCACTTCCATTGGTTGAAGTATCAAAGAAGAAACTTAAAAAATTAAGTCTAGATGATGTGCTTCTCATTGGATTAGATAGATTGGATCTTATCTTGCTTGATGGAGATAAAATGTGTGCAAACATACAGCTCAAAAAGTTAGAAAACAGTTATGAAACTGAAATTATAGGTTTAGAAGAACAGACGATATTATCGAATGATAGTAAAAAATATAAAGCTTTGAAACTATCATTTGGTACGGTGAAAAGCAAAGCATTGGAACTGGGTCAGAATATCGATATAAAACATTTAGATTTGGACAGAGTAAAGCTTGTCTTAAAAGACACAACGATTGCAGAAGGCTCTTTGGTCATTGTAGATGAAGAGATAGCCGTACAGATAAAGAAAGTGAATTGAGTATGAAAAAGAAAGTATTGGTAGGTATGAGTGGAGGTGTTGACTCAACTGTAACATCTATACTGTTACAAAAAGAGGGATATGAAGTAGAGGGTGTCTATATGAAACTGCATCATAAACCCGGTTATCATGAGGAGAACTTTACCAAAGCACAAAGAGTAGGTGAGTATCTGGGAGTAAAAGTGCATTTTCTTGATCTAAGCGAAGAGTTCAATGATCAAGTGTACGACTATTTTGTAAAAAGTTATAAAGATGGACGTACACCTAATCCCTGTGTCATGTGTAACCGTAACATCAAATTTGGAAAGATGGTCGAATTTGCAGACAGTATAGGGGCTGATCATGTAGCTACGGGACACTATATCAAGTGTGACGGTGAGTTTATCTATATGGCAGAAGATCCGAACAAAGACCAGAGCTATTTTCTCTGTGAAGTAAAAAAAGAGGTGCTTCCTAGACTGATTTTCCCTCTTGGTACATGGGTAAAGGATGATGTGAAAGCGTATGCGGCCAATATAGATGTACTTAAGGATTTTGCCACACAAAAAGAGAGTGCAGAGATCTGTTTCGTAGAGAACACCTATGATGAGGTGTTGGCAAAGCATATGAACATCGATATGCCTGGTGAAACGGTAGATACAGAAGGAAATGTTGTTGGTACACATAAAGGGTATATGCATTACACGATAGGAAAGCGTAGAGGCTTCTTTGTCAATGGTGCACATGAGCCACACTTCGTTCTCGATATCAATGCTGAAAAAAATCAGATTGTTGTAGGCACAAAAGAGAAATTAGAAGAGCATGAATTTGAGATCAAGCAGATCAATTTGTTTAAAGAACTTACTGAGTTTAACTGTATGGTGAAAGTGCGCTACAGAACAACAGCTGTACCTTGTCATGTAAAGATAGAGGGAGACAGGGCTAAAGTAGTCTTGGACGAACCTGTATTCGGACTTGCAAAAGGGCAGATAGCTGCATTTTATGAGGATGACAAGCTCATTGGTGGCGGAGTGATCTGTTAAATATATACATTATAGTGAATTAACATAAGGGATATCCTATGAAAAGATTTCAAACTGTATTAATGGTGTTTTTCCTGAGTTTCACTTCTATCTATGCTGATGAACTCAAAGTTGTCTATGATCTTTCTTCCGGAAATGTTAATAAAATTGAGAGACAGTTCTTAGACTCTCTGGTAGCAGTTTCAAAACACTACAGCAGTGAGAAGAAAAGCTTAAAAACTATTGTCGTTATCTCTGGTAAATCCTATAAATATTTTATAGATGATCTCAAGGACTCTCCTTATGCCAATGATGAAGATGCCCTGGAGATACAGCCATATTTCAAACTTCGTTTTAAAAACCTTCACGATGTGTATGGCGTCACTTTTCAAATGTGTTCATCAGGTATGAAAGCAAGAGGGATAAAGAAAGAGACACTCTATGACTTTGTTGAAGCTGAAAAAATGAAAAGCGTCTACCTTATAGATGCACAGAATAATGGCCATGCCTATATGCCCATACGATAATAAGATGAGAATTGAATACACTGTTATTTGGACTTGTAGAAGTCCAAATAGCACAATGTATGAAGAGAATTAAATACTATTTTTGTTCAAGAAGTGATTTGAGCTCTTGAATATCATTTCTCAACTTTAACACCTCTGCTTGGAGTTCATCAGTGTTACTCTGGATCTGCTCTTGCTGCTCTGTTTCATCGGCTGCATTCATATCATTCATTGCATCTACTACAATAGCAATAATAAGGTTGACGATAATGAAAGTAGAGATGAAAATAAATGGTACAAAGAAGACCCATGCCAAAGGGTAGACTTCCATGATCGGACGTACAATACCCATAGACCATGACTCCAGTGTCATTATCTGGAAGAGGGTGTAGAACGACTCACCCAATGTGCCGAACCATTCCGGGAACTTCTCTCCGAAAAGCTGTGTGGACATGATGGCAAAAATGTAGAAAAAGAGTGTGAGAAGTGCTGCTATCGATCCAATACCAGGGATCACCTTCAGTAGTGCAACCACGATCTTTCTCATCTGCGGGACTACTGTGATGAGCCTGAAAAGTCTTAGTACACGAAGTACCCTGAATATCTCAAATCCAGCGTTGGCAGGTACCAATGAGATGGCAACAATGACAAAGTCAAAAATGGACCAAGGATCCTTGAAAAATGATGCTTTATAGACGTATATTCTTAAGATGATCTCTATGGTGAATACTGCTACTACAAACGTGTTAAAAAGTGAAAATAAAGAACCGTACTCCAGAGACATTGATTTGGAGGTCTCTAGTCCCATCGTGATACCATTGAGTACTATCAGTCCCATGATAAAGTTTTGGAATCTGCTGCTCTTTACGAGATTATGAACTATTTGCATGAAGGATTTCCTTTCTATGTTGTTAAAATTTTCGGGATTATACTATTTTTTTAGGTAGATTTTATTAATGAAATAATTTTAAGTATAGGTGGGAAAATGAACTATGATTTTTTGTAGAGAGTGGTAGCAGCAGGGTTGTAAATGAAGGTGGATCCTTAAGACAATGTTTACAGTTCATTTAATGATTTTAGATATAATATCTTTACTTTATTAATTAGGAAGCTTATGCAACAATTTGACAGAAAAAAAACAGCCTCTTGTATCCCACACTCTTTTGCTATATTACTTATACCTTTCCTTTTTTTAGCAGGATTGATCCTTGCGTATATTGGAGTATTTCCCCTTAATGTAGAAGCACATACGTTTGGGATCGTAGCATTTATCTTTGTGGTCTTTGTATTTTTCGTAAAACATAATGCCAATTATGCAGTGTGTCATATGAAAGGATCTTTTTTCACTATGGAGGAGGAGCTTCAGGCAGCACTTCGCCAAAACGCTTTGACCATCATGGGTAAAACAAAATCGACTCTACATATCAAGGATTTCATTGCTGAGTATTATCAGGATATCCGTAATGATAATTTTGCACGTGTAGCCCCTTCGGTTTTTCCTATGCTGGGTATCTTGGGTACATTTATCGCTATTGCACTTTCTATGCCGGACTTTACGGTAAAAGACCTGGGTGCACTTGACCGCGAGATCTCGATCCTTCTTTCAGGTATCGGTACTGCATTTTATGCATCGATCTACGGGATAATGCTTTCTCTTATCTGGACTTATTTTGAAAAGAGAGGAATGGCTAAAGTAGATAAGCAGGTATTTGACCTTGAAAAACTTTACGGTCAGCGTGTATGGAAAAGATCTGAACTTATCAAACATGAACATCAGCAAAGTGAACTTAAAGACCAACAGATCGTTCAGACACTCAAAGAGACATTCAACATGGACTTTATCAAAGAGCTCAATGACCAGTATCTTAAAAACTTCACTACGATCGTAAACGATACTACGAACAGTTTTACAAAATTGACGGTTCATATGCAGGAAGCCTCTTCAGAGCTGCGTGATACGCTTGAAAACATACACAACAGACATCAAAGTGTGGATGCAGTTGAGATGATGGAGAGAAACATTGAAGGATTCAATGAGAATGCACAGAAGCTCCAACAAACGATAGATCGTTTTGATGGATCAGTAGATAATACTTTTGATAAGATAGATGAAGAGTTAGGAAGAGCGGTTGAAAAGCTTGCAAGATTCTCACATATTCTAGCGGATCAAAATGAGCAGATACTTGAGAACATTGACAAACTAAAAAAACAAGAAAAGTAAAAATATGTTTAAAACTGACAAGTCGAACGCAGACAGCAATTTCTGGATCTCGTATGCGGATTTGATGGCAGGATTACTTTTTGTTTTTATCTTATTGATCGGTGCTATTGTTTCCAAATCTGTGATCTTGAAGTCTGACCTTCACAAGAAAGAGGAGACACTTAGTAATCTCTCTCAAACACTTCAGGTAAAAGAGAAGACTTTGGGTGAGTTGAGTGACAGCCTTGCCAAAAGTCAAGCACTGGTAGGTGAAAAAGACAGTCACCTTACTGAGAATGAGAGACTGTTGGCAGAGAAAGAGAGAATACTAAAACTCAAAAATTCTCGTATTGCTGAAGACAAGAAGAAACTACTTGAAAAAGACAAGTTACTCACGCTTAAAAATTCTCGTATTGCCGAGGATGAGGTTAAGTTGACCGAAGCAGAAAAAGAGCTTCAACTTAAAAATGCACGTATCGCTAAAGACCAAACGAAATTGGCTGAAAATGAGAGAATGTTCAAGCTTAAGATCTCAGAGATCGAAAAGCTCAACAAACTCTTACTTGAATCCAAGGCAAAACAGGATCTATTGAGCGATAAGATCATACTTGTACAAGATATGCTTGATAAGAATAAAGATGCATTGAATAAGAATAAAGTAGAGTTGGAGAAGAGTAAAAAGAGTCTAAAAGATTATGAAGGCAAAGTACTGATCCTCTCCAATGAATTGAGTGATACAAAAGAGAGTGTTAAGATCAAAGATGAAAAACTCTTGACTCTTCTAAATGCCATAGATGAAAGGCAAACCAAATACGATGCGCTAGTTGCAAATCTTCAGGCGCAAAAAGCGAAGATCAAATCTCTTACTGGTATTAAACTTAAAGTTGTAGCTGCACTCAAAGATGCATTGGGTGACAAAATCGATATAGATAAAAAGACAGGATCACTAAGATTGGCTTCGAATGTACTTTTTGGCGTAGGTGAGGCAGAATTGAAGCCTGAGGCAGAAGAGGAGCTCAAAAAAGCGTTTGAAGAGTATATCGGTACATTGGTAACCAATAAGAAGATCAAACCGCATCTTGATAAGATCATCATTGAGGGGCATACGGACAGTGTGGGTTCCTATATCTATAACTTAAATCTTTCACAAAAACGTGCGCTTGCAGTAATGGAGTACCTTCTAACTTTGGATTTTGCGAAAAAGCATAATATTCAACCACTTATGACGGCTTCAGGTAGAGCCTACCTGGATCTGATTAAAGATGCAGATGGTGTAGAAGATAAAAATGCATCAAGACGTATTGAGATCAAGTTCAGACTTAAAAATGAAGATGCCATGAATGAGATAGAAAAGGTTTTAGATGCGGACTGATTTCAATCCTGAGCATTTGAAAGAAGCTAATGAGAAGCTGGATGGGTTACTCTCATCCGTTGAAAAGAGTGTTGAACAATATAAAGATATTGAAGTAAATAAATCTTTATGGGAAAGGTTTTTAGGGCTCTTTAAAAGTAATCCTTTTGAATTACCTGAGGACCTTTATAAGCTTAAGTAGTTCACATATATTTCATAGAAACATTCTATAGTGTGATATACTTGGCATATTATAGTAAATTACAATTGAAGGAATGTCAATGCGCTTAAGCACGCTGTCAACATTTTTGATCGCTGGATCGATCACGCTTATTGGATGTGGTGGTGGAGGTAGTGGAGATGGAGATACCACACCTGGGGGAACTGTAAATATTTCCGGAAAGGTCACTTATGACCTTGTACCTTCAAACAGTGATCACATTGGACTTGATTATAACAGTATCATACAAAAGGCTGTAAAAGGAGTCCAGATAGATGCAATTGACAGCAGTAATCAGAGTATCGCTTCTACTACTACAGATGAGTTGGGTAATTACGCTTTTAGTTTACCTGCAAACAGTCAAGTTAAAATACGTGTCTATGCTAAACTATATAAAACCGGAACACCAAGTTGGGATGTAAAAGTAGTTGATAATACAAACAGTAGTGCAGTATATGTTATGGAAGGTGCTTTAGCTTCAACAGGCCAGAGTGACTCAACACGTAATTTGAATGCTGCATCTGGATGGAACGGCAGTGCATATACTTCAAGCAGAGTGGCTGCACCTTTTGCAATAGTTGATAGTGTTTATCAATCTATGCAAAGAGTATTGTCTGCTGATGCAAATACAGTTTTCCCATCATTGAATGTCAACTGGTCCGTCAATAATGTGGCTTCTTCTGGAAATCCCGCACTTGGGCAGATCACCACTTCACATTATGTAGACAGTAATCTTTATATTTTGGGAGATGCAGACAGTGATACGGATGAGTATGATGATCATGTAGTTGCTCATGAGTGGGGTCACTATTATGAAGATAAATTCTCAAGATCAGATAATATCGGCGGAGCACATAGTGGAGATGATCTCCTTGATATACGTGTAGCATTTGGAGAAGGGTGGGGAAATGCATTTTCAGCCATGGCATTGGATGACCCTATCTATTTCGATACTTTGGGTGATTCCCAAGCTTCTGGTTTTTTCATCGATGTAGAATCGGGTACATCAACGAGTAATGGATGGTACAGTGAAGCCTCTATAGAGCGTATATTGTATGATATCTATGATCAGACAGATGATGGCAGTGATACATTGAGTTATGGTTTTGGGCCTATACATCAAGTCTTTACCGGTGCTGAAAAGACTACACCGGCCTTTACAAGTATTTTTACTTTTATTACAGCACTTAAAGATGAGAACAGTGCAGATACTGGAACCATAGACACGATGGTTTCAAGTGAAAATATTGCAACCATTACCGATATTTATGGAACAGGTAGAACGAATTTAGCAAGTGATTATCCGTACTATGATCTTACTATAGGAAGTTCACTTTCTATCCAACTTAGTAATATCTATGGTAGCTATAACAAGCTCAGTAACCGAAAGTATGTTAGGTTTACCATAGATACAACCGGAACATACACCATTAAAGTACAACAAACAAATGGAACAAACAGTGATCCTGATTTCTATCTTTTTTATACATCTCCTTTTGAGATGATAGAGTCTTCAGTGGGTACTGTTCCTGGTGTTGAAGAAAAAAGTGTTAGTTTGGAAGCGGGGGATTACCTGCTTGATGTATCTGAATATAATAGTGTTGCCGATGCGCAATTAGCTGTAACTATCAATTAATAAAGGAATTTTTATGAAAATATTTAAAATACTATTCATTGCATTGTTATTGATAGGTACGCATGCGATGGCTTTAACCTCTAAGGTCAAAAAACCTGTATTGGTAAAAGGTACAAGTGTGGGAGAGTATAAAAAACCTGGTGCACCTGTAGATATAAGTTATATATCTGAGCATGTAGACAGTGGTGAGTCCAGTAGGGTTGCTATAGTGCTTTTGACTAGAATCACTAGTGGTACAATGAAGGTGAAGGTCAAATTAGGTAAAGGACTTGAAGAGATCTCAAATGTAGATAAGCAACTCACTTTTGAACTTGGTACAGATACTATAGAGTATCCTTTAAATATGGAAGTATCAGCAGATGAGGATGGACTCTACTATGTCAAATTACGTGTAGCTATAAAAGGTAAAGGTATGAGAGCATTTGCTGTACCGGTTTATTTTGGTGAAGGTAAACTTAAAACAGAAAATGTAATTTTAGAAAAAAACCAAGAGGGTGAAACTATAAGTGTTTCAGCAGCTGAGGAGACGATCACAAAGGAGTAAAAACTTCTTTGTGATGCTTTTAACTCTCTTTCTTTCTTACTATGTCAGCACCTAATGCTGAGAGTTTCCCTTCCAGATCATCATAACCACGATCAAGATGGTAAATACGTCTTACTTTTGTAGTTCCTTCAGCTACTAGAGCAGCAAGTACAAGTGCTGATGAAGCTCTAAGGTCAGTTGCCATGACATCTGCCCCATAAAGTTTGTCGACACCTTTGACTGCTGCTATATTCCCTTTAAGCCATATATCTGCACCCAAACGGTTGAGTTCACTTACGTGCATAAAACGGTTTTCAAAGAGACGCTCTTCAATCAGGCTTTCACCTTCTGCCATGATCGCCAGTGCCATGAACTGTGCTTGCATATCTGTTGGAAAACCAGGATACTCTATTGTAATGAGATTTACAGGTTTGAGGTTTGCAGTAGGGTGGATAGTGATACTATCTTCTTCCAAGTCGAAAGTGCAACCCATATGCTCCAGCTTATCGATAGATGATCTAATGTGCTGATGGTCTACTTTATTGAGTGTAATTGTTGAATTTGTGATAGCTCCTGCACATAAATAGGTTCCTGCTTCGATACGGTCAGGTATGATCTCTACTGTTTTAAATACAAGAGGTTCTCTGTCTGTACCCTCAATGGTAAGTTCATTGGTACCGATACCCTCTATCTTGACTCCTGCATCACGTATCATTTCACAAAGCTGAACCACTTCAGGTTCCTTTGCAGCATTGATGATAGTGGTTGTGCCTTTTGCCAATGCAGCTGCCATCACAATATTTTCTGTACCACCTACTGTGATCTTGTCAAAGATGATCTTCGCACCTACAAGTCCATTTGGTGCTTCAGCACGAACATAACCACCTTTGATGTCAATATGTGCACCCATTTCTTCAAGTGCTTGGAGGTGTAGATCTATAGGACGTTGACCAATGGCACATCCTCCAGGTAAACTTACTTCACACTCTCCAAATCTTGCGAGAAGGGGACCCAGTACCAAGATAGATGCTCTCATTTGTGAAACTATCTCATAGACTGCTTTAGTTGAAGTGATGGAGCCGTTATTGATCTTTGCTACAGTATTGTCATGATCAACAGTACCGCCAAGCATAGTAAGGAGTTTAAGTAGTGTACGGATATCTACAACATTCGGTAAGTTGGTCAACGTGACCTCTTTATCACTGAGAATGGTTGCCGCTATAATAGGTAGGGCAGCATTTTTTGCACCACTTATTGTAACACTGCCACTTAACTTTTTACCGCCAACTATTTCTAAATAATCCATCCATTCCATCCTCAAATAAAGTTATGTGATTTTATCTAAAAATCAATTAGAGGTGCCCTAGGGAAAGTATATATAGCTATATAGATATTAAATAATATAATAAAATAAATGTTTTTTTACATTAAAAAATAGAAAAATTGATATTATTCACTATTATTTAATGTAACTATAACAAAAAGTTTTGTACTATATTTAATAATATGTACTCAATAAGGGCTGTAGGGCCCCATTTTAAGGGAAAAGAATGGCGAGTAGTTTAGATAAATTAAGGGAACTTACAAGTCGTCTGGAAGATAAATTAGAAGAGAAACAAAAGGTTTCGTCTAAGGTCGTACCAGAGACTAAAGAAGTTAAAAAGACAGAAAAAAAAGCACCGGTAAAACGTGCAAAAAAAGCAGTTGATAATTGTGATAATGTTCGAGATGAAAACATTTTACGTGTCAAAGAACTTTATGAAAAATTGAAGATATTTGAGAAGTCCCCTGACTTTGATAAGATCTTTATTTATAAAGCTATGAACCTCTCAGGTATCGGGTTAAAAGAAGAAGATTTTGGCGAAGTACGTGAAGGTAAATATATTCAGGTGATCGCTATCACTTATGAACCAGATAAGAATGGAAAGAAGAAAGCTAAAAATATTTCACTTGGATATTTTGGTAAAGCAGAGACATTAGAGAACAAACTTAAAAATGAGATCATTGAGTTTGTTCTACGTTGGCGTTATGAAAAAGCTTTCCAAAATGTTGAGCACTATAAAGATCTTATTGAACGTGTTGAAACACCATCAGATACACTCTTTTAAAATTTAGGGAATTTTCAAAGTTCCCTAACGCTTCACTAATCAAAAAATTGTTATAATTTTCTCCTAAATTTTACAACTTAGGATAGTTATGCACCTCGACCTTACACCAGAAGCACTTTTAACACAGCTTGGCTACACAAAGAGTGAACAAACACTCAAACAGATCAATGCAATCATCAAAAACACTAAAGATTTTGAAAAGTTTTCACCTCATATACCATCATTTATTGACGCACTAGCTGTAGAAAAAGGGTATATCGCAATGTCAAACTCTGAAGATCACCTCAAAATTAAATGTGAAGAAGATATAGGAGCAGATAACCTTTCGGCATTTACAGATTTAGTAAAACATTGGGCAAATAAATACAAGCTAGAACTTAAACAAGTACCAAACAAGAATACTTACTACATCATCGGGCATATTTAATTGCCTCTATCTTCTCTCAATGACGAGCAGCTTAGTGCTGCTACTGCAACCTTAGGACATAACCTGATCATTGCCAGTGCAGGTACAGGTAAAACCTCTACGATCGTTGGACGTATTGCACACCTTCTTCATAAAGGTACAGAACCCTCGAAGATCTTACTTTTAACGTTTACCAACAAAGCAGCTGGAGAGATGATCGCACGCCTTGAACGCTATTTCCCAAAGAAAGTGGTCAGCAAGATAGAATCAGGAACCTTTCATGCAGTCAGTTACCGATGGCTTAAAGAGATCTATCCAAACCTGGCGCTCAAGCAGCCCTCTGAACTTAAGACACTATTTAAAAGCATCTATGAAAAACGTAACTTTGAACGTATGAATCTCCCTCTTCAGCCTTTCTCTGCGACATACCTTTATGAGATGTACTCTTTGTATCAGAATGCTTCTTTAGAGGGTTTTGATATATGGTTCCTGGAGAAATACCCTGATCATGAACCGGTCATGGATATCTATATGGATATCACCCAGGAGTTTGAATCAGAGAAGATCAAGTATGGATTTGCCTCATTTAACGATCTGCTTTTGCGCATGAAGGCACATTTAGAAGAGAATGCCATACTTTTTGATGAAGTCCTTGTAGATGAGTATCAAGACACCAATACACTGCAGAGTGCTTTGATAGATGTACTTAAGCCCAGATCTCTTTTTTGTGTTGGAGATTATGATCAGAGTATCTATGCTTTTAATGGTGCGAATATAGAGAATATTGCATCCTATTCTAAGCGTTATCCTGATGCAAAAGTCTTTACGCTTAAAACAAACTATCGTTCTACTGCACCTATACTCTCTTTGGCCAATCGTGTGATCGAACGAAATGAACGTATCTACCCTAAGAAATTAGAGGTAGGGCGTGTGATGAAGAGTTATCCGCCTAAATTATTGATGTACAATGATCTTTTTGAGCAATATCAATCGATCGCAGAGGGGATCAAGCGTACTCACGTGCCCAATGATCAAATAGCAGTGATCTTTCGAAATAACTCTTCAGCTGATGGTGTAGAAGCAAGTTTGAGAGAGTATGGTATCCCTTGTAAGCGTAAAGGGGGTACCAGCTTTTTTGATGCCAAAGAGATAAAGTTCTTACTCGACCTTCTGGCACTTCTGGTCAACCCTAAAGATATGATGGCATTTATCCATGTGTTTGAGTATGCAAGAGGTGTAGGGTCTGCACTCTCTAAAGAGTTCTTTCAATGTTTTCTACATTTTGGAGAGGGACATTTTATGCAAGGTGTGCTTCATCCAAAAGTGCATGACCTTCCTAAGCTTAATCCCAACAAAAATGTCCAGCTCGGTCTCTTTGATGATGATCAGGAGATAGGGTCTGCGGCGAGATTTAAACATATGAATCTCGAGCGTTCACTTTACGATCATCCACTGCTCAAACATGCTAAACTGACGAATGAAGGAATGGAATTCTTTAGAGAGTTCTATACACTGATGCGATCTCTTCAGAGCTTGAAAAAGCCATCTGAGATTTTGAAAACGATCATCTCATCCAAGCTTTATGTAGGCATTATAGAACTTCTTTCGACACAAAGAGGACGATTAAAAACCGGTGAAGTGGATGAAGAGAAGAAGAAGTTGGCCAAAGAGCGTATACAGAGAAAAGCACACCTGTTGTTTGATCTCTCACGTCAGTATCAAGAGCTAAGACGTTTTGTTAATGCGATGGTACTTGGCGGGACTGAACTTAGTGAAGGCGAGGGTGTGAACCTGCTTACAGTACATGCCAGTAAAGGGTTGGAGTTTCCTGAAGTGTATGTCATCGACCTAGTGGACGGAAGATTTCCAAACAGAAAGATGATGTCGAGCATAGAAGAGGAGCGTCGTTTGTTCTATGTTGCCGTAACACGTGCCAAAGACAGGCTCTATCTCTCTTTAGCAAAAGTGGACAGAGTGAAAAAAATTGACTACAAACCTTCACAGTTCTTGCATGAAGCGGGGCTTGTCCCGGGAGAGTTCGTAGAACCTGAACCAAAAGGGAAAAAGGTGCCAAAAGAGTCCGCTGCTAGTTAAATCTTCTGTCTTTGATACTCATTTGCTTTGTATTTTCATCTACATAGACGTCAAAAAGATCTATCTCATCTAC